>OIYV01000901.1_pt1 | contig 15298 bp, 21 predicted proteins | sample 1588251 | NCBI WGS metagenome assembly OIYV01 (sample SAMN03283282) | human gut metagenome | biome: human-associated habitat; material: feces | host: Homo sapiens | place: Peru | collected 2012
GCAAACAGGACTAAAAAGCAATATAGACGAGGCAGTAGTTGCTAAAGCTAAAACTATTGGAATTGAGAATAGTGTAGAAGAATATAAAAAAATAGATGAAATTCCTTTTGACTTTTCTCGTAGGTGTTTATCTGTAGCAGTAGAAATAGATAATAAAGATGAATTAATAACCAAAGGTGCTGTTGAAGAAATTCTAAATATTTGTACAACATTTGAATATAAAGGGCAAACGGAAAAACTTACAAATAAAAAAATAGAAAACATGAGAAAAATTTGTAAAGACTTAAATGAGGAAGGTTTTAGAGTTGTTGCCATTTGTAAAAAAATTATAACTAATAATAAAAAAGATTTTAATAGCACTGATGAAAAAGAAATGACTTTATTAGGTTTTATTGGTTTTCTTGATCCACCAAAGGAAAGTGCAAAAGAAGCAATAGAAGGTTTAAATAATGCAGGAATAAGAGTTATGGTTCTTACAGGTGATAATGTAGAAGTTACAAGATGCGTTTGTAATAAAGCAGGGATAAATTCAAAAGAAATCATAACTGGAAATAAAATAGATACATTATCAGATGTAGCACTATCAAGATTATTAAAAAGAAATAATATATTTGCGAAACTTTCTCCAATACAAAAAGCAAGGATTGTTAGAGTTTTAAAACAAAATGGAAATGTTGTAGGATATATGGGAGATGGAATAAACGATAGTCCAGCGTTAACAAATTCCGATGTTGGAATTTCTGTTGATACTGCAGTTGATATAGCAAAAGAAACTGCAGATATTATATTACTTGAAAAAGACCTTAATGTACTATTAGATGGTGTAATGGAACGGAAGAAAAACATATGTAAATTTAATGAAATATATAAAAATGGCAACAAGCTTCAACTTTGGGGAAGTAGTTTCAGTAATTATTGCAAGCATTGTACTACCATTTTTACCTGAAACACCAATTCAACTATTAGTAGAAGGATTATTATATGACTTTGGTCAAATGACAATTCCGTTTGACAATGTAGATAAAGAATTGATTAGAAAGCCAAAAAAATTAAATATAAAAAGCTTAAAAAGGTTTATGTTTTTTATGGGTCCTGTAAGTTCACTATTTGATATAGTTGTATTTTTACTATTATGGTTTGTTTTCACAGTTAGAGATGTTACGCACTTTCAAACAATATGGTTCACTTACAGTATAGTATCAAATTTAATAGGAATGCACATTATAAGAACGGCAAAAACACCATTTATACAAAGTAATGCACATAAAGCAGTTTATATATCTTCAATTTTGTTAATTATAATAGGTATTTTAGTACCATTTACACCACTGGGAATTGCAATAGGCTTAGCACCAATTGCTTTAAAATATATTTTCATGATATTTGGAGTCACATTCTTATATTGCATTGTAGCAAGTTATGCAAAGAAAATTTATATAAAGAAATATAAGGAATGGATATAGAAATAATTGAAGATAAAAATTAAATTTAATTAACTAAAAAATAAAAAGAAAATGGATAATAATTTGGGGAGAAAAGTATGTTGAAATGGATTAAAGAAAATAAAATTATTTTAATAACGATGCTAATATTTGAAACTGTGGCAGTATCGTTATTTGTTTCAACAAAAAACTTATTTTATTTGTTGAATTTCAATTATATAGGAATTTGTATATCACTTGGAATGTACTTAATGTCGCATAAGGTTAAATATGCAAGAAATTTTGTTCAATGTGCTGTTGGATTATATATGCTTGTGTATTTAGGAATTATATGTAGAGAAAATATGCAAATTGAAGGCTTTTGGTACTACTTGTTTTTAGGCGTATTTGAAGCTGCAACAATACATTATTTTGTAGCTAAAATAGCAGGACCATTATTCTTTGGCAGAGGTTGGTGTGGATATGCCTGTTGGACAGGAATGGTATTAGATTTGCTACCATATAAAACCCCTAAAAATAGTAGAAAAAATTTAGGATGGATTAGATATATAATGTTTTTGCTATCATTAACATTTGTGGCATCTCTATTTATATTTAAGGTAGATAACTTAGAAAATATAATGTTTTGGGCTTTTATAATTGGAAATATAGTGTATTATGCTTTAGGAATATCACTTGCTTTTATATTTAAAGATAATAGAGCTTTTTGCAAATATATATGTCCTATAACTGTTTTTCTAAAACCTGCAAGTTATTACTCATATTTGAGAGTTAAATGTGATCATAGTAAATGTATTAATTGCAAAAAATGTATAAAAAATTGTCCAATGAATGTGGATATGTTAGATGACTCAAGAAAAAGAAAAAATGGGACTGAATGCATACTTTGCTGTAACTGCATTAAAGAATGCCCTAAAAATGCACTTAATTTAAAGTAATTTATATGGAGAAATTGATTATGGAAAAAATTATATATAAAAAATGGTTTAAAATATTATTAGTTTTAATTATGTTTTGTCCTTTAATAACACAGCAAAAATACAATTCACAGTACACAACCAATGTTATAGGAGGTGTATTACAACACCCATTCATTAATAATATAGGTGTGAGATTTATTATTGCCAAGATAGTTTTATTGGGTATATGTTTATCACCACTTCTTGTAAAAGCAAAATATCAAGAGAAGATTTAAATTAAAAAACTTTATGGATAATTTCTTTAATGGTTTTAGCATTTTTAATGCCATACACTATAAAAAATAATATTATAGTGCCAAGTATAAGTACAATATTTACAAATGAGGCAGGAGTGACTTACTGTATGATTACACCCGTAATAATTGGAATGTTAATATACTTCATTTGCCATTACTAATCGTAAGTTATCGCTCAGATTGAATCTTGAAATCTGAACAAAAAACATAAATATTTAGATGGGTATGTTGTATTGTTTTAGGTAAAGGTAATAGTGAAAGAGAAATTTTTTTAGTGCCAAAAGTAAAATGTATATAAAGAAATATCTTGAAACAAGAACTGATGATAACGAAGCATTGTTTGTATCACTTATAAAACCTTATAATAGACTAGGAATATCAGGGATTGAAATTTTAATTAGAAATTTAGCTCAATTGGGTAGCAGTGTATGATTTGAAAAAAACTCAAGAAACAATTCGTTGTATCTAAATTATATTGTTAAAAAAATTACTGAAATCAAAGGAATACCAGAAGATGAAGTTGTAAAAAAGACAACAGAAAATGCATATGAAGTATATGGAATTAAAAAAATTTATAAATTAGAGGAGTTATAATGAAAATAATAACACTATGTGGAAGTTTAGAATTTCAAAAAGAGATGATGAAAGTTGCAGAAAAAATAGCGTTAGACGGATATTGCGTTCTTACACCAGTATATCCAGTATTAGAGAATATAGAGAGAACCGAAGAACAATTAATAAAGCTGAAAGAAGCACATTTTAAAAGAATAGAATTATCAGATGCTATATTAGTAGTAAATATAAATAATTATATTGGAGATAGTACGAATTTGGAGATAGATTATGCCAAAAAATTAGGTAAGAAAATTATATATTATACCGATTTAATTGAAAACAAGTAGAACGACAAATTACATGTATACTTTTAGATGTAAATAAATGAATTTACATCTAATTTTTTTGGTTGTAAAATTATTTACAAAGAATTTAAGTTAGAACATCAAATTACAGAGGTCATAGAATCTAACAAATTGACGGTTCGGCTTTTATTCCTATTATTAATTTAGTTTTAGATAGTGAGGGCAATTTTGACTCTATATAACAAGCATGATGAAATAATAGTAGCGGTAAAAGACTTAGGTTCAAAAAGAAAGTAGGTGAATAATTTTGAAAACAGTATTAAGTGTAGATGTTGCTAAAAATAAAAGTATGATAATGCTTATGAATAGTGATGGAGAGATACTTATTGATACAAAAGAAATAAAACATAACTTAGAAGATTTTGAAAAAGCAAAAGAAGAAATAAAAGAAATTAATCCAGAAAATCTAACAGTATTTATGGAATCAACAGGTACATATCATTTACCAGTAGAAAGGTATTTTAAAGAAAATGGATTTAATACTTTAGTTATCAATAGTCTAACTACTAAAAATAATTATGACACTATTAGAAAAACAAAAACAGATAAGAAGGATTGTTACAGATTAGCAAAGTTATTTTTTGTAAATGAAGTAGAATATCATGAGTTATCTAAAAAGGATTTATATGCTAATTTAAAAGCAATGACAAGACAATATTTTTATTTACTTCAACAGAATGTTAGTTGTAAAAATAGATATAAAAGGCTATTAAATATATGCTTTCCAGAGCTAGAAAAAATCTTTAAATCAACAAGAATTTATGATGATACAGCATTGAATTTTATTAAGGAATTTCCACACGCAGAAATAGTGAAAGAAAAACGAATTGATGCATTGTATAATAATTTATACAAGACTAATGGAAGAAATTTAAATTTCTATAAAAGATTATCAGAAACAATAAAAATAGCTTCAGCCAACTCATATCCAGGAGTTGATAAAGAGAATAAAGATGTCAAGAATCTTTCAGATATGGCTAAAATAGTACAAAACAATAATAATGTGATAAATGAATTAAGAGATAAAATGATAGAAACAGCAAAAAAATCTCCATATTATGAAATAATAAATTCATTTTACGGAATTGGAGAAATATTGACAGCAGAAATACTTGGAGAATTAGGAGACATAACAAGGTTTGATAGTCCAAAACAATTAATAGCTTTTTGTGGACTTGATCCAACAATAAAACAATCTGGAAAAAGTATAAATGTGAAAGGAGCAATATCAAAAAGAGGAAACAAATATGCACGATATATATTATTTAATTGTAGCCAAATGGTAGTAAAACTTGGTGCTTCAAATTATCCAGAACATCCAGTATATATTTATTACCAAAATAAAAAAGCAGAAGGCAAACATTATTACGAAAGCCTAACTGCTTGTTCTACAAAAATTCTAAGAATGTTATATTCTATGTGCAAAAATAATAAACAATTCTTAGAAAACTAATCATAAATTAATTTTATCATAAAAGAAGTGAAAAAGATACAATTTTTAAAAAAATATATCGTTTTCGCTTGTTTGCCATACAAAAAAATAATATAATAAATCCATAAAAAAGGACTTGACAAAAATTAGATAGTCAATTTTTCGAGTAGGTAATTAAATAAAAAAGATTAAGAAGTTGATTTAAAAAGTCAGCTTCTTTTTGATTGGAGGAAAACAAAATATATAACGAAAGTAAACTAGATGAAGTATTTTTGTCATACGATAAAATACTATTTTGTTTTAATATTAAAAATATTAAAACAAAAGATAATAAAGATATTACACATAAAGATTTAAGAAAAGCTATAACAGTTATGCAAAGAAAACACAAAAAATGCAGATGGAAAAGTGAAAAAATTAGAAGTAGAAATTTTTATATTATTATTGAAGGCTATTATTGGTTAATCAATGTATATTTTAATAGTGATAAAAAGCTAATTGATGCAGATATAGATTTCTTTCAAGAATTAATAAAACAATATGAAGAAGTATTAAAACTAGAACCTAAAAATTTATTTGAAAATGATATACCAATACAAGAACTTGTAAGCTATTTTAATAAAAAATATGAAACAATAGAAAAAGCAATTTGGAAGATGATAAAAGTTCATAGAGATTATAGATATATTGAAAATGACAATTATATAATTACCAAAAAAGGTATAGAATGGCTTTGTAAGAATTGTTTTAAGCAAAAATATTTAGAATTATTAGAAAGTTATAAAATGGAGCTAACAGAAAAGTTTATCAAAGCTGGCTATATATATGATAATTTTTTTAATAAAAATTAAAAAGGGCGCTGACAAACAGCTAAAAGTACGTTATAACGTTATCATAATCGATTATATATAGCATATATGCTAAAAATTAAGAAGGAGGATAAAATGGTTGATAAGAAATCTGTTAGAGAATTATTTAATGCGATTGAAGAACAATTTAATATTGATCTTGTTCAATTAGATAAGTATAAAGAAGTTGTAAGTCGCAGAAGAAACAAATCAAATCTTATTGAAAATTCTGTTAGTAAGCAAGATTTTGATTTAATACAAGAATATCTTGAAATAGAGAACGAAGCTTCATCAATAGAAATGGAAGAGGCTTTTGTAAAAGGATTTTCGACAGCATATCAATTACTTATAGATTCATTGATGTAACTGGAGGTGGTTCAAATAAAGAATTTTGATTATAGAATGAATACAGTTAATAAAATACTAAAATTTCTCAAACTAGATATATTAAATGATGAAGAAAAACAAGTTATATATGAACTTGCAAAATCTACTAAAAAAACGGATTTGCAAAAGAAAAGATTCTATATGGTGTATAATGTTGGACCAAATGCAAAGGAACATAATACATATAAAAAAGTAGCAAGTTTTTATGAATGTTCTACTGGAGCAATAAGAAGTTCAGTTATGACAGTAGTTGTTGCTTTATATCATATACCAGATGATAAATTTAGTATTTTAGAAAACATACTAAAAAAGTATGAAAAATAATAATATTATTATAATGAAGGGTCTAGGTAAAATTAGGCTCTTTTTTTTGTTAGGAAGTGAGAAAGTGAAGTTTAACACAAAAGAACGAAGAAAAAGTATTAAGGTTATAGTTTCGGATGAAGAAAGAAGTTTAATAGAAGCAAAAGCAAATTTTTATGGATATAAAACAATTGCAAGTTATATTAGAGATTCTGCTATATATGAAAAGGTTACTCATGTTGATCTAAAAAGTAAAAATGAATTATATGAGGCTTATAGTAATAACACAAAGGAATTAAAGAAAATTGCAAAAGAATTTAGACATTTTAGTAAATATGCAACTCAAATTTCACAAAAGGATTTACAAGATATTTCTATAACAATGTTTACAATATTAAAAAAGCAAAAGCAAATGTTACAACTTATTGAAAACAAATTAGATATTGATATTTGGCAAGAAATAAATAAGAAGGATCATATAGATTGCCCGTAACAAAAAGAGAGGCACATTATGGTTCGCCTAAAGAACTTATAAATTATATACTAGATGAAAAACACGATGGGAAAAAAGTAGGTCAAGTATCATCATTAAATTGTAATCCAGAAACTGCATTATTAGAATTTAAAGATATACAAAGAAAATACAATATGAAAGGAACTAGAGTAGCATATCATATAATACAAAGTTTCTCTCCTAAAGATAATATAACAGAAGAGCAGGCCAATGAAATTGGAAAAAGATTATGCGAAGAATTATATCCAGATTATCAATGTATAATTTCAACACATATAGACAAAGGGCATATACATAATCATATATGTTTAAATGCTATTAGTTTAGATGGTAAAAAACTGGAAGATAGGCTTTCAAATGAGAAAGAAGGCTTATATGGATTAAGTGATACAAGCGATAAAATTGCAGCTGAATATGGCTGTTTTATTATGCCTAGAAAAACTTATTTAAAGTCTAAAGTGAAAGATTATTATCATCAATATAAAAAACAAAGTTGGAAAGAAAAAATAAAAGAAGATATAGAAGGAATATTACCAAAATGTGATTCATTAGAAGAATTTTTAGATGAATTATCAATTGCTGGTTATGAAGTAAGAAGGGGAAAAAATCTATCAGTCAAATGTTTAGGAATGGAAAGATTTGCAAGATTAAATACAATTCATCCGAGTTTAAGCACAAATAGTTTATATAGTTATTTTAAAAATAAAGATAATATAAATTTAAGTGAAATAAATGTTACTGAAAATAATTTTAATATTGATATGTTATCAAAAATAATAGAATCCAAAACTGCAATTGAAAAAAGTAGTATTCAAACAGAAGGTAAAAAATATAGTGAATATCAAAAAACTCGTTATCAAGAAATAAAAAGGTTTTATAGTTTAAAGCAACAACTAGAGTTTTTAGATAAGTATGATATTAAGTCTTTTGATGATATTGAAAAGCAAATAGAATTTAAACGATCAGAAATAAAATCTAAAAATATAACCTTAAAGAAAAATAAAGAAGAATATGATGCGATATTAGAAAAAACAGAAAAAGCACAAGATTATATTAGACTTTACAAAGTTTATGAATATGCTAAAAGTTATCAAGAACAAGATCCAAAGTATGTAATGCCAAAAGAAGTAGAAATATTTTTGAATCTGCAAAATGAATTACAAATAAATTCATTAGATGAGGCTAGAAGTTTAATAAAATCTACAAGACAAGAAAGAATTGATATAAACAAAACTAAAAAAGAAATACTAGATTTACAAAGAGAGTTAAATCATTTAGACACAATAAAAGAAGAAAAGCTAATACAAAGTGGATTATTTATACATAATATAAAATTTGGTGGTAATCACATAGATTATAAAAAATCTAAAGATGATATGTATTGCATTATATTGCCTTATACAAAAGAAAAAATGTATATACCAAAGAAATATACTGCATTTAATGAAAAATATCAGTATTATACTTTATTTTTGGTAGATGACAAAGAATACGAGTTATATGATGAAAATAATAATAAAATTCAAAATATAACTGGTAAAGATTTAGAAGAACATGTTTTAGAAAAGAAAAAAGAAATAGATAAATTGTATAGTTATTAAAATTAGGGCTTAGGAGTAATCTTGGGCTCTTTTTTTGTTGCAATTTACAAAAGAGGAGGGATTAAGTGATTAAATTATTAAGCCTATTTACAGGAATAGGTGCTTTTGAAAAAGCATTAGAAAGACTAAATGTAGAATATGAATTAGTTGGATTTAGTGAAATAGATAAATATGCAATAAAAAGTTATTGTGCAATACACAATGTTACAGAAGATAAAAATTATGGAGATATAAGCAAAATTGATGAAAATAAATTACCAGATTTTGATATAATGACTTGGGGCTTCCCATGTCAAGATATTAGTATTGCAGGCAAATTAAAAGGCATTAAAGAAGGAGAAACAAGAAGCGGTTTATACTATGAAGGTTATAGAATTTTAAAAACAAAAAAGCCTAAAATAAGCATAATAGAGAATGTTAAGAATTTAACAAGTAAAAGGTTTAAAAATGAATTTGAATCAATATTAAAGGATCTATCAGATTTAGGTTATAATAACTATTGGCAAGTATTAAATGCTAAAGATTATGGAATACCACAAAACAGGGAAAGGGTTTTTATTATAAGTATTAGAAAAGATATAAATAATGGTAAATTTACTTTTCCAGATAAAATACCATTACAATTAAAATTAAAAGATTTACTAGAGGAAGTGGTAGATGATAAATACTATTTAACTGAAAAAGGAATCGGAAGGCTTATAAAGAAAAATAATAAACTAATTAGAAATAATAATAATCCAGATGTAAGCTCTTGTATAATTGCAGGCTATCATAAAATGGATGGTAGAAATAATCAATACATATCAGAGCAAAACAAACCTAAAAGAATAGGTGGAATTTATGATACAGAAGAAAGAAAAAGGCAAGCAGGAAGTATTTATGATCCAAATGCTATTTCTCCAACATTAACAACAATGTTTCCTGGAGGAGATAAACAACCTTTTGTACTTGTAAATGAAGGAACTAAAAAAGGCACATCAGAAGCAAGAGAAGGAGATTCAATAAATATTTCATACCATAATAATATGAAAAAGAGGGGTAGAGTAGGAAAAGAAGTATCACAAACAATTTTAACATCTCCTAATATGGCAGTAGTTGAAAATGCAAATAAACCAATATGTCTTAATGTAAATAAAAAAGTAAGTATTCAAGATAGAATATATGATGAAGAAGGTATTGCAGCAACAGTAACTGCAAGTGAATTTAGATCTAAAATAGCCGAAAGAAAAATGTTTAATCCATATAACGATAAAGAAATTAAAGATATAGCACCAACACAAACAGCAAATTGTGGATGCTCAACATCTAGTGCAGCAGTTTTAATATCAGAGGATGGAAAGAATTATTTAAAAATAAGAAAGTTAACACCTTTGGAATGCTGGCGACTTATGGGATTTGATGAGGAAGATTTTTATAAGGCAAAAAACATAGGAATATCTGATACTCAATTATATAGACAAGCTGGTAATAGTATTGTTGTAAATGTATTACAAGCAATATTTGAAAAATTATTAGTAGTGATTGGTTGAAATATTTTGGATAATATATTAAAATAAAACAAGAAGTGAGAGGACAAATATATGAAATATAAAAGATTTGATGTAGTTGAATTAAATAATGGAAATAAAGCTACAATATTAGATACAAACAATAAGGATTATTATGTGGAAATAGTTGATTTAGAAGGCAATAGAGTAGATATAAAGTTTATTGAAGAAAATGAAATTTCAAAAATGATATTTCCAAAACAAAAACTATAATAAAAACTTTGGTACTGGCTACAAATGGCTAGTACCTTTTATTTTTTTGCCCAAAATCAAGACAAAATATAAAAAATGTGTTATAATAAGTAAGAATTTGTAAAAAGAAAAGAGTGATAAAAATGACAGAAAGGCAAATTATAAATTTAATAGAAAAGACATTATATGAAAAATTAAAACAAAATGATGAATTTGTCAGATATTCTTTTTATGAAGTAAATGTGAAATATCCATTTAAAAATGAAGATGAAAGAAATTTATTTTTAAAATTGTTAAGAACAAAATTAGTAAATAATAAATATAAAGTATATTTAGCTGGACAAAGACTTGAATATAATAATGCAAATATGATGGTACAAGATAATGAAAGACTTATAGCAGTAAAAGAAAAGGAAGTTAAAGTAAATGGAAGAAAAGTACAAAAAGCAATCAATAGATAGATTTGAGTTTCTAAAACAAGATATGATAGATACATTAAAAGGCGATAATGTAAAAACTTTAGGAGAATTAGCAAGTAAAACAAGAACAGACTTAAAGAACTATGGTTTTGAGCATTTTGAAATAAACAAAATTGATATTGAATTACAGTTATTAGGTCTTGGGTTGAAGAACTAATTAGATTTATACACTATTGCAGTAGTCAAAAGAACTACCACACAGGAATTAAAATACTTATTAAAGGACATTATAATAGTATTGTGAGGTGGTTAATTTGAATACTTTTGATAAATACTTTTTGAAGAAAGATAATCTTTTAAAAAGAAGAATTGAAATAGATAATTCATTATATGAGAAACTAGCAAAATTATCAGAAGATTATGATGCATCGATAAATAAAATGGTAAATGTTGCAATTATAGAGATGATAAATACAGAAAATGTAAAACTTTATGAAAGATCAGACAATGAAATTGTTGAAGCACACAATTTTGCAATTAGAGAAAGTTCATATAACAGATTGGAAGAATTAAAAAATAAATATGGATTATCAATATATAAATTAACAAATATAGCAATATATAATGCACTAAATAGTGGAAAATAATAGGACTGGAGAAATCTAGTTCCTTTTTTTGTCTAAAAATGAAGAAAAAAGTCGGAAAATTTTGTAAACTTTGATATAGCAGTAAAAGAAACTATTTTGACTACTGGAAGGGTTGACTATAAGGAAAAAAGCAAGTATAATGAGAAAAAATCATATTTAGTAGAATTTAAACGAAAAATGATAATTTATGAAACAATAGACGAACTTTTAAAAGTACTAATAATAAAAATAATATAACTAAAAATTAAATGAAGAAAAGATATGATAAGCAGGAAGGAGGAGCAAAAATTTTAAATGGCTTATTTAGTAATAGATGTTGTTTAGTTATAGTAATAGATGAGATTAAAAGCCATAATAGTTTTCAAAAAATGAAGAAAGGAAAAGTGTTATGGAAAGATTAACAGTAAAAAACAAAGAAAACATAAGAGAAATTGATGAGATAGGTAGAATAGTAATACCTTTGAACAAGAGAAAACAATTAGATATAAATACTGGAGATAAATTAGAGATATTTATAAGTGGAAAAAATATTGTATTAAAGAAACCAGATGTAAAAATTCATAAAGAAATAATAGAAACAATAAGAACTGTTATCAATGATGAACTAGAACTTGATATAAGAGTAAAAAGTATAAAACCTGATTTTATCAATAAGAAAAATTATAGAAATCATTATTTAAGAGTTATTGATGAGTTAGGAAGAATAGTGATTCCACTTGAATTAAGAAAAGAACTTGAGATAAAAGAAAAAGAAAAATTAAAAATATGTGTAAAAGATAACCTTATTATTTTAATAAAATGAGAAATGTATTATAAGCTATTAAGTACAAATGCTTTATAAAAAAGAAAAATAAAACAAATAACTACTACAAAAGTAGAGAAATTTGTTCTATTTAAAATATTTATCGCTATTTTCGTGTAATTGAGAGATAGAAATGCCTAAAACTTTACATATAGCATATTCTTCGTAATCACGAATAAAAAGGGTATTGTTTTCAATTCGTGAAATATCAGAATTGTAGAGAGTAACACCAAGGAGAGCGACTTTATTAACAAGTTCTCTTTGCGAAAGACCTCTTTGTTCTCTATACTTTTTAATGTTTCTACCGACAATATTTTGATAGCCATTAAAATTTTTAGTTTTCATTATATTATTATTACCTTTCCTCTGAATTTTATTCCAAATAATAATATAATATTTTTTTGAATTAGGTGTTGTGTACCAATTAGCAAACAGAGAAAGGAAGTAAAAAATGGAAGAAAATGAAGAAAAACAAGATGTAAAAAGTTTTAGTATAAATGAAATAAATATCATAATAGCAGATGATGAAATGAAAACTTGTGAAGAAATTGAGACAATGTTAAAAGAGTATAGCTATATAAAAATAATAGGAATAGCAAATACTGATGATGAAGAAATAAGAATGATAGAAGAATTAAAACCAGATGTTGTTGTTACTGATTTGATGAGAAAACATCAATTTACAGGATTAGATATAATAAAAGATTATGCCGAAAAGGAAAACAGTCCTAAATTTATAATTGTATCATTTGCCTCAGATGAAGGGTTATGTTATAGATATAAAAATATAGCAGGTAGTCTCGCAAAATATCCAAAAACAAATGGAGCAGAACTAGCATATAAAATACTTTGTGCAAAAAGAACTCTAATAGCTGAAGAACAAGATAAAGAAGAAAAAAGATTAATTGAAGCGAATAAGAAAAGTGATTTTTTGTCGAAAATAAAAGAACTATTTTTAAGTCCTAAAAGATAAAAAATATTGAATCAAAGTACACTTAAAATGTTAGAAAATCTGATATTTTAGGTGTTTCTCTTTTGAGTTGCAAAATTAGGAAAAATTTGTTATTATAATTGCTGAGGAAAACACAAATAGTAATTGTGCGCCCAGCAAAGGGTAAATAATCTAGCAGGTGGAAATCCTGTTTGAACAAGGTCTAACCAACCATTCAATAGCGAGTTTTGTGCTTATGACAGTAATGTTATGAGTAAAGCGTAAACAGCAAGAAAGTAGGGTTAAAAGGCAATTCAGCCCCGAAATGTTACCGATTAAAAGGCAGACGTGCTAATTACCGCGGAATGCAACATTTGGATAATCGATATGGTAAGATTATTCAAGCTTTTACGGGGTCATTAGAGCCAATCATACTTTACATTGTGATTATTTATCAACTGGGGAGAGCCTAATATTTCTTGTAGTAATACAAGTATGACAAACAACAATAAAACGGAGAATGTCAAAAGAATATTAGGCAGTCGGATAAGTTCGTAGTAGTAATGAAATTTCTGTAATGGAAATGGAGCGAAGGGACTTACGTAATAACGGTCTTTCTGAGGAAACATTATCTGTACTCAGGGACAGGAGGAATAATGGAAACGAAACTAGAAAGAATAGCAGACAAATCAAGAAATGAAAAACGACCAATATTTACATCATTGTATCACTTAATTAATGAAGAATTGCTAAAACAATGTCATAAAGAACTAGATGGAAATAAAGCAGAAGGAATCGACAAAGTAAATAAGAAAGAATATGCAGAAAATTTGGACGAAAATATTAAAGAATTAGTAATAAGATTAAAGAATAAAGCATATAAACCAGCACCAGCACTTAGAGTATATATACCAAAAGACAACGGTAAAATGCGACCATTAGGAATATCAATATATGAAGACAAAATAGTTCAACTTGCATTAAAGAAAATATTGGAGGCAATATATGAACCAAAATTTCAAGAAAATATGTATGGCTTTAGAGCAAATAGCAGTTGTCATAAAGCAATAAAATATGTGCATAAAAGTATATCAAACACAAGAATAAACTACATCGTAGATGCAGATATAAAGGGGTTCTTCGACCATATAGACCACGACTGGATGATAAAGTTCATGGAATATAACATTAAAGACCCTAACATTATTGGACTAATCAAGAAATATTTAAAAGCAGGAATAATGGATAAGGGGCAATATGTAGCAACAGAAGAAGGTTCAGCACAAGGAAATATCATAAGTCCAGTATTAGCTAATATCTATATGCACTTTGTATTAGTATTATGGTATAAAGAAATAATAGAGAAGAGAGCAGAAGGAAATACATTTTTAGTAGTATATGCAGATGATTTTATTGCAGGTTTTCAATATCAAAGAGAAGCAGAAGCATATTATGAAGCATTAAAAGAAAGAATGGGTAAATTTGGTTTAGAGCTAGAAAGTAGCAAAAGTAAAATTATTAAATTTGGGAAATATGCGGAACAAAGAAGAAAACAACTAGGAGAAGGCAAACCAGAAACATTTGATTTTCTAGGATTTACATTCTATTGCAGTAAGACAAGGAAAGCCTTGTATCAAAGTGAAAACAAGTAAGAAGAAATTTAAACAGAAAGTAAAAGCAATGAAAGTATGGCTATATGAGAATAGAGATATAAAAGTTAGAGAATTAATGGAAAAGTTAAGAATAAAACTTTTAGGACATTATCGATACTATGGCATATCGCATAATAGCACAATGATAGGAACTTTCAGACATAGAACAATAGAATATCTATTTAAAGTATTAAATAGAAGAAGTAATAGAAAAAGCTACAACTGGGCAGGGTTCAATGAAATGCTAAAATATTATAGGTTACCATACCCAAAGATATACTTTAACTTATTTGATTAAAAGTGAATGTTATTACGAGGAGCCGTATGCGGGAAAACTGCACGTACGGTTCTGTATAGGGGCTTGTGTCGTGAGGCACTTGTCTACTAAACTTTAAGTGAGGTTGATAGTATGAAAAATGGAAAAATACCTAATCCAAATACAATA
>OIYV01000902.1_pt1 | contig 15281 bp, 19 predicted proteins | sample 1588251 | NCBI WGS metagenome assembly OIYV01 (sample SAMN03283282) | human gut metagenome | biome: human-associated habitat; material: feces | host: Homo sapiens | place: Peru | collected 2012
CGCGGTTTTGGCTTCGGCCGCAAGGCTGTTGACCTCCACCGCCTTGTCATAAGCGGTTTTAACCTGCGCCGCCGCCGTATCCGCAACGCTCTTTGCACTGTTGGCAGTGCTCACGGCCTGCGCCGCTGTGCTCACCGCCTGCTCCGCCTTGGTGTCGGATGCGATAAGCAGCAGCCGGATGTCCTCATGCGCTGCACCGTTCCGGTTGTGCGCCGCAATGTCTGCCGTGATTTTGGCGGAAAGAGCGGTGACGGCGCTTTCCAGGCTGTCTATGTCGCCCTCCGCCGTCTCCATGCGGGCAAATAATCCGGTAGCCGGTACGGCAGGCGTGCTGCCATCCGCCGGTACAGTGGGCGCGCCGACAGCCTTGCTGACGTTGTCCGCCGTCCCTTTCACCGCTTTTAGCGCCGTTAGGATGTCGGCAAGCAGGTTTGCGGCTGATTCGCTGGCGGTCAGCTCCCCCACCGTTCCCGGCAGGAGAAGCGGAACGGCCTGCGACACCTTGAAGTCCACCGTGCGGGTCACCGGGTTGGAAGGCGTGACCGTCTGCCCCTCCACGCTTGCCCCGGTGTAGACGTAGAGCGTCATGCGCACCGTTCCGTCCTGCGCCAGCACAGACGCAGGCAGCAGCGCTTTCCAGGCAGGCAGGCTCTCCAACTGCTCCAGCGGGAAGCTGTCCGCCTTGGTGGTGCTGTTTTGGCCCACATACTGGGTGGCATACGTCCCATCCGGCAGGCGGTAGGCGGCCACCATCTGCGTGGCGGGGGCAATGTCGCCCACCACCCACAGCACGTTGTAGCCGCTGGAGTACTGCCCCGTATGGTCCGGGACAGTTGCGACTACATTGTAGCCGCTGTCCATGTAAATCAGCATATCTTTGTCCTTTCTATGGTTTATATCGGAAATTCGGAGAAGGAAATCCAAAAGTCACTGCCGGACAGCCCCACTTCGCCGTTCTTGGCAAGCAGCAGCCGCCCGTCTGCGTCTATGACGGCAACCGCCTGCGGCCGTGTTTCTCCGGCCGGAGATGTAGGGCCGCTGATGCGCACATAGGACGGCATTTCGGACGTGGCCTCCGTAACCTCCACCTTGACGTGGCCTATCTGCGTATCTGCAGCCAACTGGTAGACGTAGGAATAGTCCGTTGCTTCCAGACGGCTTTCGTGCGGGGAGATACGGCGGTTTGCAAAGACGTAGCGAAACGTGCCCTTTTCTGCCGCAACCCACGGCAGAGCCTCCGCAAAGCCGGGATATACGATGACATCCGCCTCGTTGCTGACGCAATGCCATTGCAACGTAAAGGACAGTTTTTCCCGGCTGTCTTTTTGGATGAGAAACGGATAACCGCCCGTGCCCCACATTTTGCGGGCGTTTGTATCTGCCAAACCCTCCTGCGGCGTGAAGTTGTCCGGATAACGTGGGAGTGCGTCTCCTACCGCTTCTGCCATGCTTCCTACCGGTATGCGCTCCCAAAGCGTGATACCGATTGTCTCTACCCGGCCAAACTCATCCCCGTATGGGACAGAATATTGATATTTTGCATCCTCTATCAGGTTGACGTCCTCTTCCCCGGCGGTCCGCACGGATTTTCCGGCTCCGTAGTTATCCTCCATAGCAAAGGCGAATACAGCGGAGTTGCCCATAGCAAAAGCGGTGGCCGGCATCAATAGATGACGGCTGACGTCCGAAGCGTTCTTGCCCTTGCAAACCAGCTCAGCAGCGGAAACGTGCTTGTTCCCCCCTGCCGTGCTTCCGGCAAGAGCGTTGGCAATGTCGTATTTCATCGCCGCCCATTCGCTTTCATAGCGCCCCGTGCTTGCGCCGAGTTGGCTGTTTATGCGGATGTAAAAACCGTACCGGATATTGCGCTCCGTGCTCTCCACCTCGCTGACCTCATATTGCCGGACCGCACGATTGAGGGCAACGGAGGACAGGGCCAGATAGTCCCGGCTCCATGTCACCGTGGCCTTGATGGTAGCCCCCGGGATTATCTCCCGGTTGACCTGGGACGCATAGTAAATCGCACCGCCAACGGTTTGCCATTGACCGGGGTGGGGAACGTCCGCCAGCTTATCATAGTAGTGCGTTTTTACGATTTGCGGATTGCCGGAACGGATGAGGGCGGAACGCACATTCTTGCCGTATGCGGTCACGTCCACGGCGTTGGCAGACTGATTGTACCACAATTCCACCGGCTCCGCTGCTGCCGTCATGGTTGGCTTACAGGCTTCCGCCGTGAAGGAAGCAAGCGGCACATAAGTGATGCGGAAAAGAGGGGCTTTTGCTAAATCGGCCGCAGAAGCGCCGTAGAAATAAGTGCTGACGATGTTTGCCCATGCCGTTTTTGGGATTTGCAATATGCTTTGCGGCGTGAACGAAAAGCCTTGGATGCTTTTCCCACCACGGGTAAAGTAAAGGCAGTGGTCTTTTCCGTCCCCGCTTGCTATGCGCTCGGAATAGTCGCTTTTCAGCGCATAATCTGCCGCCTCATAAATGGAGGCGGTAATGTCCCGCACGGTATCCCCCATCTTGCACTCCACCTTGGTGATGTACTGGATAGGCAGTCCTCCCACAAGGGCAAGCACTCTGTTGTCCGCTATGATTGCGTCCGTTCCGTCCTCACTTCGGCAGGAAAGCCAGCCACCGGTGAACGGTACCACCGTGGAAAACTTGCCGTCCCGGTCTGCCTGCGTGGCGTTTGCCACACGGGAGACAAAGGCCGTGGCATAATCCGCCGCAGACTGACCGGCGTCATACAGGCTGTAGTCTGTGTTTGTGTACTCCGTGCCGGTGCCGGTGAAATCAAAGGTAATGGTGTTCCACCTCGTTTCATCTGCCGCAGACGGCAACAGCCTGGGTATGGCGTGCATCTCCGCCCCTACCTGCATCAGGCATTCCCACAGGGTGGCGCCGGTGAAGCAAAACTCCGGTGCTTTCAGCGCTGCAAGACGGGTGCGGAGGGAGGCATCCAGCTCAAACCGTGGATAAACCGTCATTGTGTTTTGCGTCTGCTGCGCATAACGCAGCGTTTCTGCGCACAGCAGCAAACGGTCCACCACACCGTCCATGGTGTAGGTAAATATACCGTTCAATTCATCTATGCTTTCGACGCAGCGGACTGTCCATGTAGCAGACCAAACAATCCCTGCGCCGGTAGTCACTCCGCCTTGCGAAACGCCTGCGTAGTAGGCATAATATTTGAAAGAATAATTGCCAACCGATGTATATTGAATTTGTTGCGGTGCTGAAAATTCTTCCTTTGAGCCGTCTGGTTTTGAAACCTCCCACTTTAGGGTCATTTTGTCATTTTGGTCGCCTGTTCCTTCGACAAAATTGATAGTAGAAAAAGGATTTTTCACCAGTTGCGAAGAACCTTTTTCTACATATTTCCCCAAAATCGCAAAATCGGTTGCGCTCGTCCAGTTTACACTTCTTATCTGCCCTTCGTTTGTCCATTCGTCCACTATGACTGGAGCTTGCGGTACACCGTGCTGCGCACGTTCTTCCAGTATGTTGGTGAAGCACAGGGTGTCCACGTTGACGCGCTCCAAAATTTTTGTCGGTTCCAGCACGGTAAGGGTGTGCTTGTACCCCATATCCGGCTCCGTCCAGGCTATCTCAACCTGGTCAGCGTCTACATAGCGGTACAGCGTTTCCGTGCCTCCTGCATCGTCTTTCAGTGTCATTTTCAGCCGGGTGAACGGCTGTATCGGCAGCGCCTCTGTGTTGTACAGCGTCATGGTGGTCTGGTCAAGCGTTTCGTCCAGCGCCCCGCTATCCACTATGGGGGTTGCCAGTTGGGCGGTGATATCCTCCGGCGTAAACACCAGCTGCTTTGTGGTGGCGTCTCTGCTGACGCTGTACCGCCACAGCTGCACGCCGTTGTCCTGCTTCATCATCTGCTGCGGTCGCTCCTTCCTGCTCGTTCCAACGCGTTTGCACGGGTGTATTCCGCCCGATTTTTCGTAAAGTTAAAATCCCACGCATTTACGCCGATGTTCACCGCTACCATCCCGGCGGCAATTACCGCACCCGGAACGCCGCCGGACGCCGCCCCGGCCGCTATAGTGGTTCCATAGCCGATGATTGTTGACGCAGCCCCCACAATGGCCTGTTTGTTGCTGTCGCCCGTCACCTGCCCCACCCTTGCCATGGCAATGGCTTTTGCCTGTGCGCCGAATTGCTTGGCAACGGCAATGCCGACAACGCCCTTTGTCGCAGACGGCTGCGGGTTGTGCGTTTTTGGCGTTTCCACCCCTTCCGTTGGGGTGGTATCCGTTCCGGCATCTGTCGCCGCCGCTCCCTCGCCGGTAACGGTGATATTGATATTCTGCTGCAACACGTCCGCCATATCAGGCCTCCTGTAGTGTCAGAGTAAAGGTTCCGAAGCTGCCGAACTGGTCAGCATAGGCCACATTGGTGACGGTGTAGTATTTCGTTATCGTTGCGGTTGTATTCCCTCCGGGGGAGGTTGTAAGCGCAGAAACGGGGAAGGTGTCTTTTATCGTTACTTTCTCCGTCAGCGGGGTATTGTTCCACGCCGCCGCAAACAGCCGGTTGCACACTGCGTCTCCCCTCGCCGCCACCGTTAGGGATGCCGTCAGAGAGCGGGAACGTGTGCGGGTAGTGGTGTGGCTGCTGCCCACCTTCTGCGGCGTCTCCGCCTCGCAGGATGTAACCATGGAGCGGGAAAGCACAAGTAGCGGCGTGTATTCGTTTTCTCCTTCGGCATATTCGCCGATGAGCGCAGTCGTTTCAATGTCTGCCCCGATGTAGGCGGCCTTTTCCTCAATCACCAGCACCGTGCCGGTAATGGTGGCAAGCTGCGTCAGTCCGCCCATGTCAAAGCCGGGGGCAGAGGAAACAGCGGCAAAGTCTAGGAAAGACCTCCAGCGATAGGTGACGCCGCCATCCTTCACCGTTCCGTCATTCACCCCGATGAGGGATGCCAGGGCATTCAGCCGCGCGTGCTTCTCTGCATCATCAATGCACGGGACACCGAACTCCAGCGTTACGTTGATGCTCTCCGCCCCGCTTGCCCCACTCTTGTATGGGATTCGGTTCGCAGTCATGACACCATAGATGCCGCTTGCGTCCGCTCTGGCCATATTGCAGTTGACGTCAATTGATACGTTCAGCACGTCCGCCCCAACGGCTTTCCGCAGCACGTTTTCAAATGCCCCGGCCAGGGTTTCGAATTTCATCATGTGCGCTTTCCTCCATATGTCCGCAGCACCATGTTCACGGTCTGCGTTACGCTTTTCTGTATCCACCCAGGGCGGTGGCTGGTTTTCTCCGTATAAACGGCGTACAGCACTCCCTCGTTGCCGATAACCACCCGGTATTGATTCGGGGCAACCTCCGCCATTTCAACGCCGTTCTGCTTTAGGTTTCCGGGGAACGGGGAACCCGGAATTGGCCCCAGCGGCTTCTCCCGCACAGGGGCATTTTCTGCAAGTCTTGCCCGTAGATACTCCGCCACCCGGCGGGCCGTCAGCTCATTCATTGCATCACCTCAAAGACAGCACCGACAGCGTCTTGCGATGCGCTGCGGTAAACACCGGTGTCAGCACCTGCTTGCGGACGGAGGAAAGGATGTACATCCGCTCCCCCACCCGCACACGGTAGTTTGCCGGCGAGACTGCAACCTCCTCCGGGACAGGGTCTGTGGTGGCAATGTCCAGCGTCTGCCCGCAGTTATTGCGGCCGATGCCAAGGAATTCCGCTGCAGTTGTCTCCGGCGTTATGGGACGGTACCGCAGGTGACACACCGGCTTTCCGGCAGTAGTCTCAATCGCTGCCTTGTACTTGTACGCTATCGGCATAGGCAGTCACCCCCTCAATCAAATTTGGCCGAACGCCGGACAGAAGGCCGGGAACGCCTGGGGCCACAATCTTGCGCCGGATGGCCGCTGCATCCGTCAGGCGCAGGTCGCCGTCCGTGGAAAGGCTGCTGCCATCCAGTTTGGCAAAGCTGCCGCCTGCGTCCAGCTGGTAGTCAATCTGGCACACCAGCGCCCGGCGGATGGCATCTTTCACGCACGGGGAGCCGTTGCGGATGAGCCGGTCCTTGAATTCCTTTCCGCCACGGGAATAGATGAGATTATAGACCGCCGCATGGGCATCCTCCAGGATGGTGTTGGCCTCCGCCTCGGAGGAAGTGTCCATCAGGTCACGCAGCGGCTTGCCGGTGGTGGCGGTGTAGGTGTCTGCGCTCATGGTAATTGGGTAGTCGTTCAGCTGCATCTTTCCGCCCCCCTCAATATTTCAGGCCTGCGCCGATAAACGGCAGCAGGTCCTCCGCCCGCTTGCTGGCCAGGGTCTTGCCCTCCCGCTTGCGTCCGGCAATCTCGCACATGAGCAGTGCCCCGGCTTCCAGCGCCTGGGCCTTGCCCACTTCCTCCGGCGTTTCATAGCCGTATTTTGTCCCGCAGGCATAGCGGGGGAAATCCAACGGCTGCCAAATGTTAAATTTTTGCCCCGGCTTGGGAATTGCCTCAAGTTCAATGAGCGCATCGGCAAGAAAGCGCTCCTGCTGTTCCTCCGTCAGGGCGGCGAAGTAATCCGCCGTTCCGTCCATGGTCATTTTGCGGAGGTAGGCCAGGGCATCCCCCGGGAGAATATAGGTATCGGTTCCAACCGTCATCGGTTGCACCTCCTTGCTTTCAAATGTTTGGATTCAACGCAGGAAACGGTCTGCGAGTACCATTTCGCTCCCATGCCTTAAGGTATTTACTCATTTTTGTCTACCTCAATACACTTGTTATCCCACTTCTTATAGGCATCAAGATACATTTCGTTTTTGTTGCCGTTGTAAGTGACTTCGTAATACATTCCGTCCCATACATTTGTGCTGAGAAGCACCTTGTTATTTTGAAGCGTTTTACATAGCCACACAACAAAAACATCTTCTTTCGTCAGCCGACCTTCGTCGGTAATTTCTTTGTGGTCGTTAAAATAATTTACAACAGCCTCTTTTGCAAGTTCTATAAATTTTTGATTATTCATTTTAATCCTCCTTAAGTCCTTTAACGCTTTCCATCTTCGCTCCACAATGGCAATATGGGTATTCTTCGACGACGTGGTGAGTAGAATTAGTAAACATCCATCTCTCACATAAGGTAGGGGGCAGGGAAAGCCCCTGCCCCGGATGGGATTATTTCACCTGCGACCAGGCAGAGGACGAGTAGGTAAAGACAGTGCCAGCAGGGTAGTTCGTACCGCTGATGGCATTCTCGGGATTGTAGGACGCAGATGCGCTTTTGGTGACGTAGAACGTGGCAGCATCCTGGCCGGAGGACGGCAGAGCGTCCACCATGGACACCTTGGTGTGCGTACCGTCACCCGGGATAAAGCCGTGGATGAGGTCGCCAGCCAGGGCCTTGGTGCCGAAGTCGTAGTACAGCTCGATGGCGTAGTCGTTGGACAGCGGGATGCGCTCCCCGGCGTAGTCCTCCATGGTAAGAGGCTGCGCCACGCTCTCCCGGGCCATGATGATGCCACCGGCGCCGGCGGGCAAGAACAGCTCGGAGAACAGCGCCACGCCGTTGATGCCGCGCAGGTCCTCATCTGCCACGGCAAAGTTGGCGTTGTACATCTTGTTTACAGCTGTTTTCAGCCGGCTGTACTGCTTGGGGGCAAGCACGCCGCCCATCAGGGTGCGGTCAACGCCCCGGACGTAGTTGTTCTCCGTGGTTTCCAGCGCCAGGATGACGTCCTCCAGCTTTTCATCGAAAGCGTCGGAAGACGTGGGGCCAACGTGGATGTTGCCGGCAGCGGCAGCAGCGGCCCAGGCCTCCGCCCAGAACGCACGGCCGGTGTCTGCGGCCAGGGTCATTTCGTGGTTGGCCTTGCGCTGATTGACCATGGACAGCACGGAAGCGTCCAGGCCGAAGCGGTCAGCGTCAAAACCGGTGACTTCCTCCACGATTTCCCGGTGGGTGTCCACGTTGACCACCACGGGCGGGACTTTAAGCTGCGTGCCCTTGTTCGCCGTCCTGGCAGTGCCGTATGCGGCGCTGGTAGAGTTGGTGTAGCGCTTAAACTCGTAAGAGCCTGCCTTCTGGGACAGGTTTGCGGAATTAGATTTGAAGCGAAAGACGTTGCTGTTCTTCTGCAGGTTGGCCACAATCCCGGCCTGAATCTTGTTCAGTTCCGCACGGGTGCTGCCGCTGGTGAAAATAGAAATTGCGTTTGCCATATGTTACTCCTTTGTGTTAAAGCACAATCGGGCGGGTGGTTTCCGTTTCCTGCGCCTTTTCTCCGGACGCAGGTGCCCCCGTCCCGTTCGGGGGTGTGGGAATGTCGAAAATGTAGGAATGGGACTTCTGCAGGGCTTTCAGCTGTTCCTCCAGCCCGCCGATTTCGTCGCCGGAAAAGTCCAGCTTTGCCCGGTCAAGCAGGGACGCGACCAGCTTTGCATCCTTGGCCTTGGCGGCAGTCAGCGCACCGGTGAGCCGGTAGTCGTTGTACTTGTCCGCACTGGCTTTCATGTCTGCATCGTATTTCGCCTGCAGTTCGTCCAGCTTCTTTTGCAGGTCGCCGCCGCCGTCCTTCTTCTCGTCCAGCTCTGCGGTGAGGTTGCGCACTTCCTCCGCCTTGGCTCGGAAGTCAGACTTCGACACAAAATTGCGGCCTATGTACTGCCGCACTCCTGCGTCTATGTCCTCGGTGTAGGCGTCTCCCAGAAGCTCTTTCAGCCACTCCATGTGTTTCCTCCTTTTGTCCCCAGGAATGGGGCTGCCGGTTTATTCCCTCGGCCCGGGTAATGTTTTCCGCCTGTTATCCCCGGCGGCGGGCAATATAAAAGCGCCCTTTCGGACGCTGTTTATTGAATTTGGGCAACAAAAAAGCACCCAAATGGGTGCTTCTTTATTCGGTTTTCCCCTATAGAATTAAAAACCTCTCAAACTTATTTCTTTTTCGGCGTATACGGCCTGTCATCGAAGAATTTCGCCCAGAAGCGGTTTTCCTTGTCAAACAGTTTCTTTTCCTCCGGTGTCAGATTGTGCGGGTAATCTGCAAAAACGTTATATACTTTCTCTTTGTCAAAGCTGAAAAGATGGTAACCTACATAGTCAGTAATCTCTACCCACCAAATCTTGTCTTTTTCCCTTTTTTTATAGAAAGGGTACTTGCCCATGTACTTGTCCATTTTTTCGCTCCTCTCTTGCTACCTGTTCGTGTTTAAGTAACCAAGCAATTTCTCAAAATCCTTGTTCCCATTAAGCGAACGGCAGTCAATCAAAATGCTGGATACTTTCTTGCCATGATAAGTTTTTTTGCAATCGAACCGACGCTCCAAGGCGTTCTGGTCCAGCTTTTGAAAACCGTTTTTCCTTTTCTTTTTTTCCTGCAATTCCAGGTATTCAAACCCATGCTTTCCTTGACGGATGATGGCAGCATGCCCGCCAGCGCACAAGTAATACTCCTTCCCCGGAGAAACGCTTTTCAGCAGCGTATCCACTGCATCAAAGTCGTTATACTCTACAACGGTTTTGCTTAATACGCCCGGCAATGTCGCAATTTCCCTTACAGTTTCTCTTGAAGCAAAAATGTCTTTGCTTTTCCCGCCACGGTAATCCAGCACATCCAGCCCGTTCTTGTTCCCACAGTATGCAAGAGCAATCGAAGAACACGAAGCGCCGGTTTCATCGTACCCACTTAAGCGGCCAATGATTTCTTTTTCCGTGAGTGGCTTCTCCAGCGGTTTGACCGGGATGTACTCCACCTGTTCGTTTGTAAGGTTTTCCTCTGTGTCTGTTATTCTAACGAATCCCGGCGGCGGTGTCAATACTTTTGGAGAAATTTTTTCCGCAAGCATCCCTTTTTCTTCCCAAAAGCCTTTTGTCGTGCCGTGCTTTTTCCGGAAGTCCCGCACCGCCCTGCGGTAGGAGGCTATGCTCTGGTACGGCATGGCGGCTCCGTACTTCTGCCGTGCGGCTTCAAAGTCACGCTGCTCCGCTATGATCTGCCGGTTGTATTCCTGCTGCTTCTTGTACCGTGCGAGGGCGGGGCTGTCCTGCTTCACCTTTGCGCTGCGGTTGCTCTCCTGCACCGCCTGCCGCATTTCCTCCGGTGTGTACTGCTCCGGATACCACGGCACCAGCGGGCAGCGGCAATTGGGGTGTATGGTCTTGTAGCTGCCGGGGAAAAGGTCGGTCAGCGGCGGAAAGCGGCTGTCCTTGCCGGAGATGCAGTACACACGCCCGGACCGGGATATGCACAGCTCACACCCCTGCGTGGTGGCCGGAACATACACATAATCCGTTCCGGTTTCCCGCGCCTGTGCAAGGGCGGTCATGTTTGCCGTTTCTGTCCGGGCCGTCCTGGCTGCCATGGTAGCATATGCTTTCAGGCTCATCCGTGCGCCGTTGGCATACCGCACCTGCGGGCCGTTCTCCGGCTCCAGCTCCTCCATCACCTTGTCCCGGACGGTTTCCATGGCCACCGGCTTGCCGCCGAAACTCTCCACCGCATGACGCACCCGCTCCATGGTATCACTCTCGGCGAATTTCAGCGTGCTGCGCATTTCGGCGTATGTGGTGGTGAGCGCCAGCGCGCTGCCGTCGGATTTGGCTGCCGCCGCCTCCAGCGTTCTGGACAGGCTGTCCACCATCTTCTCCGTGGCCCCGCCCAGCCGTGCAAACAGGCCGGAGAGTGCGCTCTGCACCTTCTCCAAGTACTCGCTGCGACTGCGGGCCGGGATGCGCAGGATGCCCTCCAGCGCCGTTCCCAGGCGCTCCGTCAGCCCCTCCAGGTTGGCCACAGACTTATCCGCTTTTGCCTCCGCCCGCTCAACCTTCGGCGGGGTCTTCGGTGGTGTCGGCGTCTTCATCCGCTGCCTCCTCCGTCATGCCGCCGGAAAGGCCAAAGCCTCCGAATGCGCTGGCCCTGTCCGCTTTGTCATCCGCCGCCTCCTGCGCCAGCCGTTCCGCTGCTTCCTGCGTCATGCCGAAGCGGTATTGCAATTCATGCGCCGGGGTGGTCATGCCGGCATTCAGCATCATGGTGGCGTTCTCAATTTCCCGCCGCTCATCGTTGGGCAGGCCGTCGCACCACTCTATGGACAGGTCGCCCGGGGCAATGTCGATGCCGTCCAGCGCACATCCTGCGGCGATTATGGCTTTCACCCCGTCCTCAATGCCGTTGGCAATCCGCCGCACCTTGGACAGCGGGGAAACAAACGTTGCCTTCATCGTCTCCGTGGAGATGTTGGAGGCTCCCAGGGATGCGTCATAAACCGCCCCCATCTCGGTCACGGTTTTCAGCTCCCGGAACAGCATATCCAGCTCTGCAAATGCAGCCGTCAGGTTGCCGTCCCACGTCACATAGGCGGGCGCCGCCTGTCCTTCCTCCTGTATCCACACGTTTCCGCCGCCCAGGGCACCGTCTGTTTTCAGCTCCCACTTTCCCGTGCGCTCATTCGGCGCAAAGGCGGATGCAGGGGCGCTCATGTCCGGGGCTGCGTTCTTGTCCAGGATAATGGATATCTGCCCGATGCGCTTCCAGATTTCCGCCATAATCGGGTCAATTACATCATAGTCAGACCGACCCCAGCAACGGTCTGACGTTTTAACCTGGGACAAAGGAAAGAGAGCCAGCCCTTCAAGGCCGCTCTCCGTTTCTTCTTCGCTTTCCAGGCGCTCTATGGTAAACCGCTTCTGCGCCGTCAGGATGCGCCCGTTTGTCATGTTTTGCACGTCTGCCGCCTTGCGTTCCGCCAGGGCATAGGTGCGGGTGGTGTACCGCCCGTCCTCGTGTATCTGCGCCAGCAGCTGCCAGCGTGGCGTTTCCCTCGTCCCGGCATTGTGCAGCGTGCAGTGGACCATGGCCGTGATTCGCTGCTCGTCAAACGGGTCTACCACCTTGTAGCAGGTGGCAGGATTGTACAGCGTACAGCGGCTGCCGTCCTCGGTTGCGTAGACGCGGAAAACAGCGTCCCCGAACCGGGATAGGTCAATGGCTCCCTGCGCCAGCATGGACGTCCAGCCCCACCGGCGCAGCATCTCGTCAAGCTCCGCCTGCTTGTCGTCGTCCTCCACCTTAATCACCGGCGGCTCACCCACAAGCAGGTCTGCCACCTTCAGCGCCGTCAGACGGTAGTAGTTGATTTCCACGAACCGCCCAAACTCGCTCCGGTAGGCGGCCAGCGTCCGGTCTATCTGCACCCCCGCTTCCCGCAGCGGTTTCTTGTAAACCTCATAGCTGTCGCCGTCAAAGAGCAGCGCATTGTCGTTGGCGTCCTGGATGCGCTCCAGTTCGCTCTCCGGAGGGTACACCGCCCCGGGCCTCAGCCAATCCAAATTGTAGAGCATATTTACCTCCGAAAAGAAATAACGCCCGGGCCGTGCGGTCGGGAGAACTCCTCCACCGCATAGCGCATGGCGTCCATCAAATGGTTGAAATCATCCTGCGGGCGGTTCAGCTTCTTCCCTGCGCTGTCCTCCGCCCATATGTAGTTGCTTGCTTCCGTCATGAAATTCACGCACCGCGGATGCACGATGATGTGAAAGTCACTTAAAAAGTCAATCCCCGCCGTGATGCTGTCTTTGCCCTTCTGCGCCGGGCGCACATTCCATAACCCCAACGCTTTCAGGCGGTCGATGCTTTTCGGTTCGGCGCTGTCTGCCGTGATGCGCTCTTTTGCGTAACCCATGACCTTGACCTTTTCGGCGATGGCCTCGTTGGTCATGCCACGCTCGTACAGCTCATCAAACACCCACAGCGTCTTGGCCGTGGTGTCTATCAGCCCGCAAAACAGGGCGGTAGGGTCGTTGACATACCCAAAGTCCAACCCAAAGCAGGAACGTACAGACGGCAGCGCCCGCACCTGGTCAATGTCAAACGGCTTCTCCTCCCAGTTTGTGTACACCGTCCCATCCGATACGCCCCATTCCCCCAGCCCGGCCACACGGTACCGCCGTGGGTTGTTCCTGGCCATGGCGTCAAAGTAGGCACGATCTGCATCGGACAGCCATTCGTTGCAGGTGTAGTTTGTGGTTATCGCCAGCACTTCCGGGTCTGGGCGGTCGAAGAAACGCCGCTTCAGCCAGTGGTGCTCATTCCACGGGTTGAATGTCACCGTTACCTGCTTCCACAGGGTCGGCGGACAGTCCCCCATCAGGCTTTCCACTAAAGCGTCAAAGGCGTCCTCGCTGGTTATCTCATAGGCTTCCTCCACCCACAGCCAGCAAAGCGCCCCATGCTCCACGGTGATGGACGTTATTTTCAGCGGGTCGTCCAGGCCCCGGAAATATATTTTTTGCCCGGTGGGGCGGTAGGTAATCTCCAGCGGGCTTTCCTTGCAGTCAAACCAGCCGTCCAGATGCAGCTGGTGTATGGCCCATTTTATTTGCGCAAAGCAGGAATCGTGCAGGGTGCGGAACACCTTCCGCACCACCAACGCATTTGCCTGCGGATGCTTTACAATGTTTACCACCAGCCACAGCGCCGTTGTGGTAGACTTCTTCGACCGACGCGACCCTTTGCACACGCGAAATCGGCCACGCCAGCGCCAGAATGCACCGTAGCCACGGCCCACCACGTCCGGCAGGGAGACGTAATCAATCGGGGATTTCATCATCCCCGCCAATCACCACCGGCGTCTGCTCCACCTGCGCCTGCAGCTTGTCCACCGGTTTCTGCCCGGCGGTATCTCGGACAAACTCCGCCGCCTTTGTATCGCCGGTCAATGCGCTTGTTATTTGCGCAAGCACAATGGCCGCCGCCAGCGACACCTTCCCGGCATCGTTGGCTTCTGCGATTTCTGCCAGAGACTTGAACTGTTCCGGCAGTTTTTGCGCCCCGTCCGTCAGCGGTATGGAAAGAAACGCTTGCAATATCTCCCGCATATCTCGTTGCTTCCGGGCGTTTTCACCTTTCTTCTTTCCGCCCTTTCGCCCGTTCTCCCGCCGTTCTTCCGGCGTAAAATCCATTTTGCATGCCATTCGCTGCGCCTTCCTCCTTCCTGTCCAGCTATCTGTCCGCTATTCCCCTGCCATTCAGTCAAACGAAAAGAGCCGCAGCTCTCGCCATCGGCTCTTAAAATCCATTATAATGATACCACAGAATAAACCGGAAAAACAAGGAAAACTGCCAAAAAACTTGCGTTTTTTCAAACTTTTTTTGCAAAACCTCTTGACATCTTAGCAAAAGTATGTTATAATATATATAGAAAGGAGGTGATGAAGATGGGAAAAAAGAAAAAGCCTACCACCGTAGAAATTGTCCTGGCTATTGCCGCTATCGTTGAAGCCGTCGCGGCAATTATCAGTGCAATTCGCTGGTGGTAAGCAGACCCGGGCAGGGGAACGCCCCTGCCCCCTTAGGGGACGTAATAAGTATAACACACAAAAAGGAGATTTGTCAAGTGAGTAAGAAAAATATTTTATTTGCGCAGATGCTGATGCTTTCTTCTCTGCAAACAATCGTAATCGCTTCCGGCTGGAATCTGCTTCTGCGGATTGCGGTTGTCGCTTCCGGCGTTTCCATCCTGGTAACGGCGGCATTGATTATAAAGGAGTGGGTCAAAGATGGAAGAAACGGCAAAAAGAAAGACTAAAACATCCTCGGCGGTGAAAAATCGCTACAACGCAAAGATGTATTCCCGCGTTGTTGTCATGCTTCCCAAAGCAAAGGTGGCAGCGTTTAAGGAGAAATGCAGGGCAACCGGCGTATCGCAGGCACAGATTGTGCGGGATGCCGTGGAGAAGTTCCTGAACGAATAAGCATGTCCCCCGCCGAAGCGGGGGATTTTTTCATGCGGTAAAGCGCTCTTTCCACAGACGCAGCGTCCGCACGTCCCGGTCAAGGCGTTCTGCCACAACCTCCCAGCACGGCAGGCCGATGACGTAGTAGTAGCGCATCGCCGCTCTTGCCTCCGGGTGCTGGATTTTGGCAATCTCCGCCTCTGCTGCCGCAGCTGCGTCCATGGCGGCGCCCAGGGCTGCGGCGTACCTTGTCAGCCGCTCCTCTTTCTTATCAAGCAGCGTTTCCACCCGAAAGGTCGGCGCTCCGCCGTGCTCAAACGGCATTCCGTACCGTGGCGCACCGATAGAGTACAGCGTGCGGTTTATGTCCTCCAGCCCCTCGCGGATACTGTTGGCCTCTTTCTTCGCCCTGCGGCACTCTTCCAGCGCCGCCCTGCTTGCTTTTTCCATGTTTACACCTCCCGAATTTGCACATGATGCCGCCACAGCATCAGCTTGCCGTCGCTGGGCTCCACCAGGCCGGCGACCATCTTCAGCAGGGTGCTTTTACCGCAGCCGGACGGGCCGAGC
>OIYV01000903.1_pt1 | contig 15279 bp, 14 predicted proteins | sample 1588251 | NCBI WGS metagenome assembly OIYV01 (sample SAMN03283282) | human gut metagenome | biome: human-associated habitat; material: feces | host: Homo sapiens | place: Peru | collected 2012
TCCAAATTGTAATCTCTCGTATTTATATAAAGTATTTTTTGTTTTAAAAATTGCCTTTTTAAAAAAGATTATGTTACATCATGTTAACAAACAATAGGGCTTGCTTTTTAATGCAAGCCCCATTGTTTTATGATAAATTATTTTTCTCTTAAATAAAATTTCTTTCGTTTTTCTTCTAAACGTTTTTGACCGTAACCATAGAAGACATAAATTAAAATACCACCAACAAGCCAAGCTATAAACCATATTGAAGAGGTTTTTAATGATGTCATTGAATATAACATTAAACCACCGCTCATTAGTATACCCAAGATTGGAAATAATGGAACGCATGGAACCTTAAATGCTCTTGGTTTGTCAGGTTCTGTTTTTCTTAAAATCATAACTGCAGCACATACAATAATGAATGATAAGAAGGTACCAAAGTTACAAAGTTCTGCTGAAATTTTTAAGTCCATAACTAAAGAACCTAAAATAACGACAATTGCAGATAACCAAGTTAAAACATAAGGTGTTCTGTTGTGCCTGTGAACACGTCTTAAACCTTTTGGTATGAATCTGTCACGGCTAATTGCATATAAAATACGAGTTGTACCTAATTGGTAAACCAATAATACAGATGTTAGACCTGCCAAAGCTCCTACTGAAATCAATCCAGCTAATTTATTATGACCTACAAATCTCATAGCTGAAGCAATTGGAGCTTGTATATCAATTGCTTGGTAATTTACCATACCTGTTAAAACCAAAGCTGCTGATACATATAAAACTGTACATAAGAACAATGTACCTAAAATACCAATCGGTAAATCTCTTTGTGGATTTTTAGTTTCTTCTGCAGCTGTTGAAATAGCATCAAATCCTATGTATGCAAAGAATATTATAAAGGCACCCATAAAAATACCTTCAAAACCATTTGGAGCAAATGGAGTCCAGTTTTCAGGTTTTACGTAGAAAGAGCCAACAATGATGAATGACATAATTATGAATAAGTTAACACCAACCATAATTGTCGCAAATTTTGTAGATTCTTTAACACCTTTTATTAACAATAATGTAAGAATTAACACAATTGCAATTGCAGGAATATTGATTGAAACAGGAATTACGCCAAATAAATAAGGCATAACATCGTGTGGATTTACCCCTTGTTTTGCACAAATTGATAGTGAAGTTCTATAGTCATTAATCAACCAAATAGGAGGATTAACAAGCCAATTAGGAAGTACGTGTTCAAAACCTTTTAGCAATTGCATAAAATAGCCTGTCCAAGCACTTGCAACAGTAATATTACCGATGGCATATTCAAGCATTAATATCCAACCTACCATCCAAGCCATAAATTCACCCATTGTTGCATAAGTGTATGTATAAGCACTACCTGCAACCGGAATCATTGATGCAAATTCACTATAGCAAAGAGCTGAAAATACACAAGCTATTGCCGCAATTATCATTGAAATTGTAAGAGATGGACCTGCAGCTACACCGCCGTCGCCACCTTGAGCAGCAATACCAATAATTGTAAATATACCGGTTCCTACAACCGCACCAATACCTAATATAATTAAATCAAAAGCATTTAATGTTTTCTTTAGTTCAGAGTGTTTACTTGCTGAAATCAATTCATCAGCACTTTTTATAGTAAGCATCTGCTTAAATATTGTAGCAACTTTTGCTTTTAGAGTTGTTTTATTATCGTTATCCATTATTTTGTTCTTTCAGTCTTGTTTTTTCTATTGCCTTTAGCTTAATTTCAAGCATTTTAGCTTCTTTTTTACGATTTTTCTTATATCCATAGTGGAAATATATTAAAGCACTTAAACCAATCCAAATTGGGAAAAGTATTGCTGACATAATGCTTGCAGACGTAATTAAGAAATAAATCATCAATCCTGACAAGCAGAATATACCGATTAACGGAGTCCAAGGTGAGAATGGAACCTTAAATGGGCGTTTTCTTTTGGGATCAGCCTTTCTTAATATCAATACAGCTACACAAACAATTATAAATGATGTAAATGCACCATAGTTACAAAGTTCTGCAGCTGCATTTAAATCTAAAGATAAAACTCCTAATATTGAAATAAATGCAACAGTATATGTCAAAACGTTTGGAGTTCTTGTTTTTCTATTCAACTTTCTAAAAATTGAAGGTAAGAAATTATCACGGCTCATTGCATATAAAATACGAGTTGTAGCCATTAACATTACAAGTAAAACAGATGTTAAACCTGCCAATGAACCGATAGCAATAATTCTGGCAACAAGGTCCTGATGAACCATATTCATAACATAAACCATTGGCGCTTTTAAGAATTCTTGAGGAACCACAATACCGCTTGTCGGTTGCATACCTGTCAAAACTAATGCAACTAAAACATAAACAACTGTTGTTACAGCTAAAGAACCTATAATACCGATAGGCAAATCTCTTTGAGGATTTTTACATTCCTCTGCCGTTGTTGCTAAAGCATCAAATCCGATGTAAGCAAAAAATATTATAAAGGCACCGTTACAGATACCATTCAAACCATTTGGAGCAAATGGAACCCAGTTTTGAGGATTTACATAAAATGCACCAACTAAAATGAAAGATGCAATTACAGCCAACTTAATAACAACCATCACAGTTGCCATAATTGTTGAATCTTTAGTACCACTTTTTAAAATCCAAGCAATAATTACAATAATAAGAATTGCAGGTAAATTTATTGAAATCGGAATACCGAAAATATGAGGCATAACACTATTTGCACTATCACCTAACAAAGCAACAGTTGAGCGGTAATCAGAAATTAACCAAATTGGTGGATTTGTAAGTATTGCAGGCAAATGACCTTCAAAGCCTCTTAAGAATTGAACAAAATAATTTGACCAAGCGCAAGCTACACCAATAAAGCCGATTCCGTATTCTAACATTAATACGCAACCAACCATCCAAGCCATAAATTCGCCCAATGTTGCAAAGGTGTAGACATATGCACCACCCGCAACAGGTAACATTGCTGCAAATTCACAGTAGCATAAAGCTGAAAATACACAGGCAAATGCTGCTATAACCATTGATAAAACTAAAGCCGGACCTGCACCTGTATTTGGAGCTGCTGCAGCAATACCAACTACGGCAAAAATTCCTGAACCGATAAGAATACCGATACCTAGAATAATTAAATCAACTGCACCTAAAGTCTTTTTTAAGCCGTTACGCTTCGCATCTTTTATCATATCATCAGGATTTTTTCTTCTAATTAATTTCATCAATCCTGATTGAGTAAAATTAAATCTAAATTCTTTTTTCGTTGCCATTTTTCTCTAATTTCTTTAACTGTAGTCTTTTGGGGCTATTTGCAAAGAGGGAAGCCCATTTTTTCTCTTTGTTGTACGTATAGTTTTGCGACTTTTGAAGCCATTGTTCTAATACGGTTAATGAAGTTATTACGTTCATCCTTACTGATAACACCTCTGGCATCCAGCAAGTTGAATGTATGAGAACATTTTAAAACGTAGTCATAAGCAGGCAATACAAGCTCTGACTCAACGCAGTTATCTACTTCACCTTGGAACAAATCAAACATTTTGAATAACGAATCTGAATTTGAAACTTCAAAATTGTATTTTGATTGTTCTACTTCATTTTGCATGAAAATTTCACCATAGTTGTAATTTTCATTCCATTTAATATCTTTAAAGTGTTGAACATTTTGTAAATACATAGCAATACGTTCTACACCGTATGTTAATTCTAAAGCAACAGGTTTAACTTCTAAACCGCCAACTTGTTGGAAGTATGTAAATTGAGTAATTTCCATACCGTCTAACCAAACTTCCCAGCCTACACCGGCAGCACCTAAAGTTGGAGATTCCCAGTTATCTTCAACAAAACGAACATCGTGTTTTGTCAAATCAATACCAATAGCTTCTAAACTCTTCAAATAAAGTTCTTGAGCATCTTTTGGAGTTGGTTTCATAATAACTTGGAATTGATAATAATGTCCAAGTCTGTTAGGGTTTTCACCGTATCTTGCATCAGTAGGTCTTCTGCAAGGTTCAACCATTGCTGTGTGCCAAGGTTCAGGTCCTAAAGCTTTCAAGAAGGTTGCAGGGTTCATTGTAGAAGCCCCTTTTTCTATATCATATGGTTGTTGAATAATACAACCTTGATCTGCCCAATACTTTTGTAAATTAAAAATTAATTCTTGAAAATTCAATGCCATTTTATGTTTCCGACTTTCCAACTATTGTAACTAGTTTATTATAGGCAAAAGCATGCCAAAAATCAAGCACGAATTGCACAAATATTAATTTATTGACATATTAGAAAAATTAAGGCAAACTAAGATTGTGAGGTAATCAAAATGGCAGACAAAATTATTATTTTTTCGGGTAAACAATATTCAGGAAAAGACACTTTAGCAAAGATTTTGTTAGAGAATATGCCTGATTACCATAGATGCGCAATGGGCGACATCATTAAACTTGAATACGGTCGAGAACACAATCTGACTTATGAAGAAATAGAAAAAAATAAAGCAAAATACAGACAAGGTCTAATTAATCTTGGCAATTGGGGCCGAAGCCAAAGCGATGATTACTGGTTAAAGAAAATCATTGCAGAAGAAGGTAACATAATGGTTACTGATGTGAGAGTTCCTTTTGAATATGAAACCTTCAAAAAAGCAGGTGCAACTTCAATAAGAGTTGAGTGTCCAAGAGAAATCAGATCGACAAGAGGTGAATTAGTAGGCGAAGACGACATCACAGAAACCGGTTTAGACTTTGTTTTGGATTGGGATTACGTTATATATAACGATTTAGACCTTGCAAGTTTACACAAAAAAGCAGAAGAATTAATGAGGAAATTAAAATGATAAAATATTTTACAGGTTCATTCATAGTTACTGTCATTGGCATAATACTTGCTTACCTATGGGGTGAACATGTTCACTCTGGAACCGGATTATTATGCGTATTTATTGCCCTAATTTTAGGTATTTTGGAAGTAAGTTTATCTTTTGATAACGCAGTTGTTAATGCGGTAAAACTTGAAAAAATGGAGCACATTTGGCAACACCGCTTTTTAACTTGGGGCATTATAATTGCCGTTTTCGGTATGAGATTTTTATTTCCGCTATTGGTTGTAGCAATCTTTGCTAAAATAAATATTTTAAAAGTTGCAATAATTGCCATAACAGATTCAAACCAGTACGCACATTATTTACACCTTACACACGCTCCTATTGTAGCTTTTGGCGGAGCTTTTTTAGCAATGTTATTTTTCTCATACATGTTTAATTGTGAAAAAGATGTTCATTGGATTAAAGGTGTGGAAGAATATTGTTCTCACTTAGGCAACATAAAAGGATTGGAAACAATTCTAACACTTATACTTGTTTTAATTGCACACCACTATGTGCCTGCAGAATTTAAAGCATCAGTAATTTTGTCAGGTGTTATCGGGGTTGTAATTTATTTGCTTATTGACGGTGTAACTCATTGGTTAGAAAAACACGAAGCTCAACGAGCAAAAGAACTTGCACAAGCAGCCAAAGGTGGAGGTTTAATTGCATTTTTGTATTTAGAACTTATTGATGCATCATTTTCTTTAGACGGAGTTTTGGGTGCGTTCGCTTTAAGTCAAGATATTCTAATCATTACAATCGGCTTAACAATCGGAGCAATGTTTGTCCGCTCATTGACAATAATGTTGGTAGAAAAGAAAACTTTGGCTAAATACCTTTATTTGGAACAAGGTGCGCATTGGGCAATTGGAGCACTTGCAATTATAATGTTTATTTCAACCTTTAAGGAAGTTCCGGAAGTTGTAACAGGTCTTATTGGACTTGGTTTTATACTTGCAGCACTTGCTTCATCAATAATTCATAACAAAAAGAGTGACAATCGATGCTAGTTAGCTTTATCGTAACATCTTATAACTACTCAAAATATGTTTTAGAAACTATTCAAAGCATTAAAAATCAGACTATTAATGACTTTGAAATAATAGTTGTTGACGATTGCTCTACAGATAATTCGGTTGAAATCTTAAGAAACGAACCTAGCATAAAATTATTGCAACATTATGAAAATAAAGGTCAATTGGCTGCTATAATTACCGGCTTAAAAGAAGCAAAAGGACAATATATTTCAATAATTGACTCTGACGATACAATTTTAGCAAATTACGCAGAGCGAATGCTTGAACACATCACAAACAATGACGTTGCTTTAGTTGTCTGCAATAACACAAAAAATGAAATCTTAACACCAAATACACACCCATTCGGTGGTTGGTGGTGGCAACCTATGAGTTGTGGAATGTTTAAACGTGAAGTTTTAAACTGTATTCTAAACTACAAAAATACAAACGCTTGGAGAATATGCCCTGACAAATTTTTATTCAACATTGCACACTTGTTGGGTAATTCAATGAATGTTACAGACAACTTAGTTTTCAAGCGAGAACACAAAAATAATGCAGGCAAAAAACCATTCAGATTTTTCACAAACATTAAAAATAATTTTATAATCAGACCTGAAACCCTAAAAATTGTAACACACAAGGTACATAGAGGACTTATTAAAAAATCTTACGAATTTTTGTTTATGCAAATAATTGAAAAATTGGATGACTTATTATCGTTTAAAAGATAGATAAGCCCATTAGATTATGAACTTGTTTAACAAAGTGAACATCTTTGATTATTGCTCTGCTAGAACAAGTCGCTTATTTCACTATCGTTGTCATTCGCTATATCCTCAATACTTCGGGCTGGGTTCGTTATCACTTCTTAAACTGTTCGAATACGACATCGCACTAAACGCAACCGCATGACGACTACTAGTCGGTCAAACATTTTGTCTTTCGCTTTATTCATTGCTCATAATAGCTAAAAAAAAAGCAGCTGTCGCTGCTTGATATACTTCATAATCTTGGGAGGAGATTTGGGGATAGTTGTACATGAATAATAACCCAATAATTATTTTTTTGTTAGTTCCATGCCAAAAACCGTAACAAAAATTTACAATCGTTTTTTAGAAATCATGCTATCTTAAGCCCGGCAAGGCATTTACATGTTGTCAAGAACTTTTTATTTTTTATAATCATAAGCCATATTTTTGTTATAATATTAGGTGAAATTAAAACAAAAAGGAGAAAATTATGGCAACAGAAGTTAAAGCTTCACACATTTTAGTAGCAACAGAAGATGAAGCAAAATCACTATACAACGAAATTAAAAACGGCAAAGACTTTGCTGAAGCGGCAAGAGAATTTTCAAAATGCCCATCTGGTCAAGCAGGTGGTGATTTAGGTTTCTTCCCTCGTGGAGTTATGGTTAAACCTTTTGAAGATGCAGCTTTCTCACTAAAAGAAGGTGAATTATCAGAACCTGTTCAAACTCAATTCGGATGGCACTTAATCTTAGTAACCGGCATTAAAGAATAATGAACAACTATATTGAAAAAGCTCGTGCATTCTTGGAGCAGGAAAAAATTGATTACTTACTTGTAAACTCAACCAATGAATTCCTTGTTGAATACAATGAATTAGCAAAAAATTCTCGATATTACCTAACAGGATTCTCTGGTTCTACCGGTGATGCTCTTGTTTCAAAAGATAACATATATCTATTTGTTGACGGACGTTACCACGTACAAGCAGATTTGGAAGTTAACCACGATGACATTACTGTAGTTAAACTTCAAATGGGTGACAAGGTTCTTGATGAACTTGCCAAAAGAATGAACGAGCATTCAATTTTAGGTATCTGTTCAAAGAAAAATTCTCAATACAGATACGAAAATTTAGTCAAAACTTTAGGTCTAAAAAATATTACCGTAAAACTCTTCGACACAGATCCAATTGAAGAAAAACAACCTCAAAAGGCTCAAAATTTAACCGAAATTCCGCTAAATTTGACAGGAAAAACCAAAGAAGAAAAAATTAAAGAATTAGACCTAAAATCAAACGAAGCAATTTTAATCACAAATCTGGAAGAACTATCATATCTTTACAATTTACGAAACTTCAATAAAACAAATTCTTGTTCAATTGAAGGTAAAGCTGTTTTCACACAAGATAAAGATTATCTTTTTAAGGATGAAACATTAAAAGATTTTGATTCCTTCATTAAAAACTGCACTTTTGACACGGTTTACGTAGACGAAATGACAGTTACAGCACACGACTACGCATTACTTGGTTCAAAAGCAAGCAAAATAAAATGGAATCCTGTAACTAATTCAAAATGCATAAAAACAGAAGCTGAATTAGAACACTACAAAGATGCATTCGCAAGAACAGACAAAGCTTTAGCTGAAACAGGAAAATTTATTGAAGAAAACGACAATATTTCAGAATTTGCCATCAAAGAAGAATTAGAAAAAAATTTTAGAAAATATGGCGCTTTTGGACAATCTTTCACTTCAATAGTAGCAAAAGATAAAAATTCAGCACTAGCGCACTATTCAAAATCCTCTAAGGAGGAAATAATCAAAGACGGTTCGCTAGTCTTAATTGACTGTGGCGGATATTATGCAGGCGGATTAGCAACAGATATCACAAGAGTATTTGTTAAAGGTGAACCCAATAAATTACAAAAAACAGTCTACACAACAGTCCTAAAAGCATTTTTAAGAGCATTTAACACAACAAAATTTGAATGTGGACAAGACATCGACAAAGTTGCACGTGATTTCTTAGACGAAAATGCACCTTCAGGTTTTGTATTCAATCACGGACTTGGACACGGCATTGGCGTAAGTGTTCACGAAGCCCCTCCAAGATTAAGCAACGGAACATGGGATTCTAAAGTTCCACTTCAAGATAATATGTGTTTCACAATTGAACCAGGGCTTTACAAACAAGATTTCTTCGGTATAAGATTAGAAAACTCCTGCTATTTACAAGATAAAAAAATAAAATCTTTTGTAAACATGCATTATGAGAAAAAATTGATTGATTTTTCACTTCTTGACGAGCAGGAAAAAGAATGGTTAAGCCATTTTGAGGTAAAATAATGGAAATTACAAGCGTAAACAATGAAACAATTAAAGAAGTAGCAAAACTTCAACAAAAAAAATACAGAGATGATTCAAAAAAATTTCTTTTGGAAGGGTTAAAAGCTATTGAAGAGGCGTTTAATGCAGACATTGAAATTGAACAGATTTTTGTATTAAAAGAAAAAGCCTTTCATTACAGCTTTTTAGAAGAAAAAATTGTTTACGTAACAGAACCCGTTCTAAAAAAACTTTCAACAACAGACTCTGCACCTGATGCAGTTGCGGTTGGAAAACAAAAGATTTATGATATTTCATGTTTAAAAAATGCAAAACGTATCGCATTATTTGAAAATATCAAGGATTTAGGTAACTTAGGTACAATTTTACGTACAGCTACAGCTTTTTCATTAGATGGAATAATTCTTTACGGTAACACTGTTGATTTATACAATCCCAAATGCGTAAGAGCTTCTGTCGGAAACCTTTGGAAGACTCCGGTTATTCAACTTAAAGATTTTTCTAATTTACAAGAATACTTTAAAGATTACACAAGAATTGCAACCTTGCCGAAATCAGAAGATAGTATTTATTTAAAGGATTTCAAGCCCCAAGATAAAATTCTTGTTATGTTTGGAGCAGAAGCAGATGGACTTAGCCAAGAATTAATCAATTTTGCAACAGACAAAGTTACAATTGAAATGGACAATAAAGTTGAATCCCTAAATTTAAGCATGTCTGCCGGAATTATTTTCTACAAGTTATTTTTGTTATAAAATGGATTTATGAACACTAGCGAAGTAAAAAAGATTTGGGATAAAGTTAAGGAAGAATTGAAATTGGTCGTACCGGCTTCAACCTTTGATCCTTGGATTGCACCTTTAGAGGCAATTTCATTTGAAGGTAATCAATTTACGCTTATTTCCGGCGAATCTTTCGGTATCGACTATTTAAAAAGAACGCAATATCAAACTTTTCTTGAAGCTTTTAAAAAGGTTTTAGGACAAGAAATTATTGTAAATTTTGAAGTTGATGAAGATTTAGCAAAAAAAATCAAAAAAGAAAAAGCTAATGAATTAAAGAAAATAGAAAAGAAAAAACAAGAAGAAGTTGAACATAAACAAGCTATAGACAATTTATCTTACTTGAATTCAATGAACATCAACCTTCGCTATCGTTTCGACAATTTCGTTACTGACGAAAACAACAAAATCGCAAAAGCTGTAGCACAACAAGTTGCCGAAAATCCTACAACATTATACAACCCTTTATATATTCAAGGTGGCTCTGGACTTGGTAAAACTCACTTGATGCAAGCTATTGGGCACCACGTTATAATGAAAGGTAATTTAAAAGTTCGTTGTATCAAAACCGAAGACTTTATTAACGATTATATTAACAGCACTTGCGCTACTTTTACAAAAGGCAAAAACACAACAAGCGCAATGAATAAGTTCAGAAATAAGTATAGAAATGTTGATATTCTTTTAATTGACGACATTCAATTTATTGAAAACAAAAAGAAATGTATGGATGAATTATTTAACACGTTTGACACTCTATACAATGCAAATAAGCAAATAGTCTTAACTTCAGATAAGTTACCTAAAGATTTACCTGAAATTCCGGTTCGTTTGCGCACACGTTTTGAACAAGGCATGGTTGTTGAAATAAAACCTCCAATGCTTGGAACAAGAGTTAAAATTCTGGAAAATTTTGCAAAAGAAAAAGGATTTGAAAACATACCAAAGAACGTATTTGAATACATTGCAAAATATAAAAAAGACAATGTTCGTGAGTTAGAAGGCGCATTCACAAAAGTCAGCGCTTATTCGAACATAGAAGGTGAGCCTTTGACATTAAGCTATGCACAAAAAGTTCTAAAGCTTGAAGAACAAGAAAATAAACCAACAATAGACAAAGTTGCAAGTGTAGTTGCGGACTATTTTGATGTAACAGTTGAAAACTTTTTAAGCTCTGCAAGGGTACAGGCAATCTCTAACGCTCGTGCAATTGTTAGCTATATTGCCAGAGAACATTTACAACTTAGCTTTGAAAGTATTGGAGATTTTTTAAACAAAAAACATCAAACTGTTATGTATTCTGCAGAAAAAATAAAAAAAGCTCTAAAAACAGACAAAGAACTTGAAAAAAACTTGGATAAAATTTTAAAAAAATTAGGACTATAAATAAAGTTATAATTTATATTTTAATAAAAAAGGCGGTTCGTTCCACGAACCGCCTTTTCATATCATTTAGTTAATTAGGAAATTAAACTAAAGATGAGATTTCTTGAGATTGAATCATTTGAGAATTGTTTAAAGCAGAAATCATGATAGCGTTTCTGTTAGCAAGTTCTACTAAGTTGCTGATTACAGCTAACATAGAGATTTTTGATTCTAATCTGTTAATGCAAGAACCACAACCGATAGCGCTAGCACCTGCAGCAAATGCGAATTGAGCAGTTGTTGTATTGATGTTAGAAGAAGTCATGATTGGTAATTCAATATTTCTAGATAATTCTAATGTGTTAGAAATTGTTAATTCAGCTCTGTTTAACCAAGCTCTAGCACCTTCGAATTGGCTAGCTTGAGAAACAAAACCTTCAGTTTGGATCAAGTCAATACCTAATGATTCTAATTCTCTAGCTAATGAAATTTGTTCGTTGATAGCTAATGAACCAGGGATTGTAACTGAGAATAAGATTTGAGATCTCATTTCTTCGTTAATCATTGATAAAGTTTCTTTTACAATGTTGATGATTTGGATTGAAGACATTGTAATACCTTGGTTATATAATGCATCAAAGTTTCCTAATTCGATAGCGTTAACGTGGAAGTTGTTAACTGCGTTTGCTAATTCAATAGCGTTTATTGAAGAAGCGAATAATGTGATGTCTGAATTAGATTCAGAGATTAATCTTGTTGCTAAAGATAAAACTTCTTCGTTAGCAGCAACATCGATAGCTGTAGCTTTAGCTTCAATAGCAGATGAAACAACCATTTCAACTTTTTCTAAGTTCATGTTGTTAATACCTGAAATAACTTTTAATGCTCTTTTTTCGCTTAATGCTTGTTTGAATAACTCAATACTGTTCATTCTAATTTCCTTTCCTTACTCATATCTCTATTGAAACCTGACACCAGATTTCAATGTAATTATAGAATAAAGGTTTAATAGTGGCAAGAAATATACATTAATTTGTTACAAAGCTAGTAGTAATTTTTCAAGACACTCCATATAATACAACAGGAATGGAGCTTTCAAGGTTATGATAAAAAAAATTATTATTGCAATTTGTTTCACTTTTGTTACAAACGTCGCAGTTTATTCCTACGACAATGAAGAACTTATTTACATGAAGGTTTACGAAAAGCTTAACCCTGCAATTGTTTCTATTGATGCCGAATTACCACTTGGAGTTTCTAGCGGTAGCGGTTGTATCATTGATTCCAGCGGAATAATTTTGACAAGTTCGCATGTTGTTGATGAAGGAAAAAATATCGAAGTTACGTTACATAATGGTCATGTTTATAAAGCAAAAGTTTTATATTCATCAAACAAAGACATTGCATTAATTCAAATTAAGGCAAAAGAATTACTCACAACTGTTGCTCTTGGGGATTCCGGAAAAGCCAAAGTTGGGCAAAAGGTTTTGGCTATTGGTAGTCCGTTCGGATTTAACGGTACACTTACACAAGGAATTATCTCAAGAATTGACTATGCAAAAGACAAAATACAAACTGATGCATCTATCAATCCGGGAAATTCCGGCGGACCTTTAATAACAACTGATGGAGAAGTTATAGGAATTAATCAGGCAATATACAATCCTGATAATAATATCTCTAACATCGGAATTGGATTTGCAATCCCAATAAACACCGTAAAAGAAACTTTAAAAAAGGCTAAGTAATATTAAACTAAAAAAGCGAGTCATAGACTCGCTTTTTGATTGTGATTGGTTTAGATATGTGATAAAAATTTTTGAAAAATGATTATAGCTTGATTAGCAAACAAAACTGCCATCAGAAGAACTGAAACTTGCACCGCTATCGCCTGAAGCTACAGAGCCTGCTGTTTCTGCGCCTGAGAAAGCTAATGAACCTGCTGTTTCTGCATCAAATGCCAAAGAACCAGCTGTTTCAGCACCTGCATCAGCTACACTGCCTGCAGTTTCAATATTAGCGTATTGGCTATAATCAATTTGTGGAGCAAAAGGATTGCTTGATTGGAAACTATCAATTTGATTGTTTGAATTTACAAATGCGATAGTACCTGCAGTTTCTACATTGCTTGCTAAAGAACCAGCTGTTTCTGAATTTGCAGAAGCTAACGAACCTGCTGTTTCTGCACCTCTTGCTTGTGTTTGTGTATTTGTATTAAATAAATTTGAATTAAAACCTAATGCCATATATCATCACTCCAATCTAAACCATCTCGTATTTTTTTTTATCACTTACATATATATAAAAACAAATTTGATTACCCGATTTCAAGAAGAGTATAAATCGTTACAATTTGTAATAATCTTACATATCTAGCGCCAAATCTAGCGTTGGTGCTTTTGCAACAATTGCACTTGATGAAATAATATCAACTCCGACCTCAGCAATAGCATGAACAGTTGACATGTTAACGTTACCGCTTGCCTCAACAATTGCCTTACCGTCAATAAGTTCAACAGCTTTTTTCATAGTTTCGCAAGACATGTTATCTAACATAATAATATCAGCAGAGCAATCAACTGCTTCTTTAACTTGTTCTAATGTATCACATTCAACTTCAATTTTATGAGTGTGAGAAATATTTTTTCTGATTTTTTCCACTGCTTTTGTTAAAGAACCTGCTAACTTAATATGATTGTCTTTAATCATTGCGCAATCTGCAAGATTAAATCTATGAATGCAAGCTCCACCAACGTATACAGCATATTTTTCAAACACTCTGAAGTTTGGTGTAGTTTTTCTTGTATCAGAGATTCTTGCTTTTAAACCTTCGCCAATAGCATCTTGATATTTTCTTGTTTCAGTTGCGATACCGCTCATTCTTTGTGCAAAATTCAAGGCTGTTCTTTCACCTTTTAAGATTGCAGAAGCAGAACCTTTTAATTCAGCTATTGTGTCACCGGCTTTTATTCTGTCACCGTCTTTAAAATAAAATTTTATTTCAACATCATCTGACAAGTTTTTAAAAACTCTTTCAAAAACCTTTAAACCACAAACAATACCGTCTGAACGAGTGTTTAATTTTGCTTCCAAAACATCATCTTCTGTTGCTAAATTATCTGTTGTAATATCACCAAAGCCAATATCTTCTTCCAAAGCTGAAAGAACGTATTTATCAATTAAAAATCTATCTAACAAAACTTAGTTCTCCTTGTTCTTTTATAATACAATTGTGTTCTGCAATTTCTTTTGTCATAGGGTAATCTTCACGATAGTGTGCTCCTCGGGACTCTTTTCTTTGAAGAGCAGAAGTTATAATTAACTGTGCTACTGTCAGCATATTTTTAAACTCATATTCTTGAACACTTAAACATTTTTCATTACGTAAAAATTGAGTTTTTAAGTCATTCAAACGATTTTGAGCTTCTTTTAAAGAATTTTCAGAACGAATAATTCCGACACCGTTCCACATCAAATTTTGCAATTCTTTCTTTAGAACGTCGGTGTCATATTCAATAAAACCTAACTCCTGTGAATATTTTTTTAGGTTTTTCTTTAATTCCTCCGACAACTCAATGTGTTCCGGCTCAATATTTTTTTGAACAAATTCAGCCATTGAATAAGCGCCAACAACACATTCTAACAATGAATTACTTGCTAAGCGATTTGCACCTTGTAAACCCGTTGAAGAAACTTCACCTAACGCAAAAAGTCCTTTTATTGATGTTCTTCCGTCATAATTAACTTTTACACCACCCATAAAGTAGTGAGCAGCCGGATGAACAGGAATAAAATCTTTTGATATATCTATGTTATTTTTCAAACATACAGCTGAAATTGACGGAAATCTTTTTTCTTGAACCTCTTTAGGGATTACAGTTGCGTTCAAGAATACGTAATCATTACCGCTTAGCTTCATTTCTTCAAAATTAGCTCTTGCAACAACATCTCTTGGAGCCAAATCCTTCAATTCGTGATACTTGTGCATAAAAGGATTACCCTTTTCATCAACTAAAATTGCGCCTTCACCACGTACAGACTCACTTATTAAGTGGTTTGCATCTTCTCCTTGAACTGCAAGCGCTGTCGGATGAAATTGAACAAATTCCAT
>OIYV01000905.1_pt1 | contig 15222 bp, 8 predicted proteins | sample 1588251 | NCBI WGS metagenome assembly OIYV01 (sample SAMN03283282) | human gut metagenome | biome: human-associated habitat; material: feces | host: Homo sapiens | place: Peru | collected 2012
AAATTCAAATGATTTTAGATTGTCAGTAGGTGGTGAATCAACATTAGATATGCAAAATAATAACGTTGACAATCTAACCATGCGTAGATTTTCAGGCGCAGAAGATGCACCTTTACACTTAAAATTAGATTATAACGCACAAACAGGTAAAATGGACTTGATTGTCGTAAGTGATAGCGCAGTTGGTGCAAGCACTCCAAGCATTATCGTTGATGAAATTAATGTTCTTGTAGCTGGTGATGCAACTGATACCGAATTTTTAAACGGCTTGGGCAGAACTGTTATTAATGTTTCAACTGACGTTATTTCTGCTGTGAAAGATAATGTAACTTACCTTTTTAAACCAAAAACTAATATCTCAGAAAGAGGTGCTTATAATGTTTCAAAAGCAAGCAATATTACCAACTTGCCAAGATATATCCAAGACCAATACTCCTTGTTAGGTAATGATGTTGCCATTACAGAAGATATGACTTTAACAGAGGATTTAGGCTCTCTTACTGGAAACGATAGAAATATAACAATTTACGGAAATGGTCATACTTTAGATTTAAACTCTCATAATGGTGTAAACGTAGCTAATGATCAAACATTAAGTTTCAATAATATTACCTTAAAAAACAGTAATTCTCTTTTTGATAACAAAGGAACTATTAATCTTACTTCAGTTGTGTTAAATAACACTTATGCAAATGGTGCTTCTTCATCATTTATTAATTTTTCTGGATATAATGATTTTATAGAAGGTGTTATTAGTTCTGATGGTAGAGTTCATTTACAATCTGGAACAACAAATATTAGAGAAAATTTTATATTGATTGCGAAATCAATCTTTTTAGGTAGTACTAATGGTACAAAATCTCCTATTGTTACACTAAATAATCATGGACATATTAGAGTAGCAGATTCGTTTGCTTTTAATAATGCAAATATTAATAATTTCGGAACATTATCACTTAAATCCATAATTGGAAGTTCCTATAAACCTACAAAATTTGTTAACAATGGAACTATAAGCATGGATTCAGGTTCCAAATTTTATGTTCAACAAAATTCTGAATTTATAAATAATTTAGGTGCAATTCTTAATGGTGATATTAAGAATGCTGGTATAATTACAAATGAAGGAAAACTTAATAACGATGTTATAAATTTTAATAAGTATAGACACGATAGACCGCCTTATTACGGTAAATTAACATCAAATATTGATGATATTGCAGGTTTAATCTACCAACAAGGAGATAGCTCTGAGGACTCAATATTCAATATTACAGGCGGAACAATTAATGATGCACAAAAAATAAAAAATTATGATGGCGAAAATGGTGGTATTGTAAATATTCTAGGTGCGGTAAAATCACAGGTTCGTCTTGATAATTATAGAGGCAAAACTTATGTTAAAAACGGTGGTGAATTACAAATTGCAGGTTCAGAATCCTCAAAAATTTTCACTACTGGTGGTAATGTAAACTTTGAAAACGGTTCAACTTTAAACCTTAGAGAAAGCACGATACCTTCAGGACAACAATTTTCTCCTGATAATTTAGTTTTAGCAGAGAACGATACCTTAAATCTAAAAATGAAAGACGGTCTTACTCTAAATGTTACTAGTTCTTCAGCAAAAGGTAATTTCAGCCTAAAAGAATTAGAGATTAAAGACGGTACTGTACAAAACTGGAAATTAATTAATGATGACAATAACATTGATATCTACAAAAGAACTTCTTTAGACAAAGATTTTAAATTGATTAAAACTGCGCCTTCTGCAAGTGGTACAAATTTTATTACGTATGATAACTCTGTAGGTAACATTTCATACGGAACACAAAATTTACAAGATGCGCTAAACGAAGTTAAAAATGTAAATAAAGAAAATGATTTTTTCTACGAAATGAGTGGCGAAGAATCTGCTATAATAGGTTATTTTACAAAAGGTCGATTTATTGTCAACAGTAATAATAACACTATTGTAAATTCTATCATAGGAATTGAGGATACAGGAACTCTTGTTTTAACTAATGCTAATTTAAATGATACTACAATTGAACCAAGCGTAAACGGTCAACTTGTTATCCGTAACAGTTCTGGAAACGAAATAAACCTTAATAATTCTCTTATTTTGAATAATTCAAATAATAGTAATAGTGGCATTAGATTTGAAGGCAATAGCAACATAAACTTTAATGGAGTATATAAAGGAATGCTTCCAAGTAATACGGTTGCTCTTGATTTAGAAAATGCCACTTTAACAAGAGGCGACAAAGACTATCACGCATTTTGGCTTTTGAATAGCGGTACATTAACATATAATGATGATTCATATTTAGCAAATGGCGGACGAAACGCAATTACATTTAATGGTGGTAACTTAGACCTTAGAAACGGTGTTGCAAGCAACATTCCATTATACGGTTTGGCTTTAAAATCAAACTCAAATATCTTTGTAGATGTTGATTTAGCAAACCAAACAATGGATAACTTATCAGCGGAAAATTCGTTATACTCAGGCGGTAAACTTAACGTTGCAGGCATGACACTTTTATCTGATGCAGTAAATGATTTCACTTCAATTAATTTCACAAATGATAACTCTCTAAAATCACATGTTGCATACACTGGTGATAGACAAGTTGCTTATTCTCCAATTTATAAATATAACGTAAATTACAATGCAAATAATGGCAACTTTGAATTTAAAAGAGGTAACGGCGGAGGCGGTGGCGGAAGCGACGCCTTTAACCCTGCAGTTTTAGCAACTTCTATTGGTGCTCAAATTGGGTCATATTTAGCTCAATTAAATACCTACGACCAAGCTTTTACCAATATGGACATGTTAATGCTTATGACAAAAGAACAACGTACTGCAATGAAATTTGCAAATAAGTTAGCATCTGCTCAAAGCACAGGCGAGGGTGGAGTTGTAACCTTCTCGCCAAATCAAATTCCTGAAGAAGACAAAGGCTTATGGTTCAGACCTTTTGCAACATTTGAAAGCGTTGGCTTAAAGAATGGCCCACACGTTAGAAATATCGGCTATGGCTCATTATTTGGCGGAGATACAGGAATAATTGAACATAAAAACGGTTGGGACGCAGTATATTCTGGTTATGTCGGATATAACGGTTCAAACCAATACTATAACGGCGTAAGCATTACTCAAAACGGCGGAACTCTTGGCGTAAGTGGAACTTGGTACAAAGGAAACTTCTTTACAGGTTTAACTGCAAATGTTGGCGCTAATGTTGCCCAAGCAAGCACAATGTATGGAAACGATGATTTTACAATGCTTGCAACAGGTATTGCAAGTAAAACAGGTTATAATTTTGAATTAGCAAACGGCAAATTCATTATTCAACCTAATTATTTGATGTCTTATACCTTTGTAAACACTTTTGACTATACAAATTCAGCAGGAGTTAGAATAAGTTCTGACCCATTAAACGCAATTCAAATTGCCCCAGGACTTAAATTTATAGGAAACTTAAAAAATGGCTGGCAACCATACTTTAGTATGCAAATGGTTTGGAACATTCTTGACCAAGCTAGATTTAAAGCTAACAACGTAAGCTTACCTGATATGAGCGTTGACCCATATTTCCAATATGGTTTAGGAGTACAAAAACGTGTCGGAGATAGATTTACTGGATTTGGTCAAGCAATGGTAAGAAACGGTGGCAGAAATGGTATCGCTCTAAACTTCGGCTTCCGCTGGGCTTTGGGTAAATAAAAAATACCGTTGGTAATAATTGCTTGATAAACAGCGTTTGCAATAACATCAAGAACAATATATAATTAATTATGAGATGACTTCCCAGAAATCATTGCAAAAATCAATAATGCAATGATTTGGAAAGATGATTTAGATGCAATTGAATACTATGGACCATAGTTGAAGATAAATTTTTAAGCGTAGCGGAAAACAAAGTTTTCCACTACTTTTAGAAACTAAACTTTAAAATTTAAAAAGGAAAAATTTAATTAAAATGTCTTACAAAGTTACGATAATAATGTCTAATTATAATCAAGAGAAATACATAAGCCAAGCAATAGAATCTGTTCTTAATCAGAAAACAAATTTTCCATTTCAATTAATAATTACAGATGATTTCTCGACTAAAGATAATAGCATTAAAATTATAAAAGAATTTGAAAAAAAAGAGCCTAATATTATAAAAGTTCTTTACAACAAAGAGAACGGAAGATATTTAAAAAATATTTTAAGAGCTAAAGCTATAACTAAAACTCCATATTTTTGTTTGTTAGATGCTGATGATTATTGGATTGATGAAAATTATTTACAATCTGCGGTAGATTTTCTAGATTCTCATTCTGATTATGTTATTTATTCTCGAAATGTTATTTGTAAAACAGAAAAAAATGAGGAGTCTTTTTTTGTACCTACAAATATTCCTATCTCTAGTTTTACCATTGATAATTATATTAGTGGGAATATTTCAATAACTCAAACAACTGGTTCATTTTTCAGAAATGTTATTTTTATTAATGGGATTCCTGAAATAATGAAAAATGCAGTTGGAGCAATCTCTGAAAGATCCTTCGAAGGCGATTTTGACCGTTATATTATGCATCTAAAATATGGTAAGGCATATTATGATCCAAAACCTTGTGGCGTGTATCGTATTTTATCTTCAGGCATTTGGTCGCATTTATCCAATTTTGAAAAGACTATAATACAAGCTCAAGCGTATATTGATTATAATGATTACTATGAAAATAAATATAAAGCCAGTTTTATAAAAAAAGCATACATAGACTTAAAAAATGCTTTTAATACAGCTTTAACCGATGATGAATTAAATAATACTGAAGAAATTTACAAAGAAATGTTTTTCAATGTATTACAAAAATGTTCTCAAGAAAAAGAAATAATTCTATCTAAAAATATTCAGCAAATGAAAATAAAGTTTAAGTATAAAATTTTATTAAAATTATATAGATATTGCAAGAAAAAACTTCTTAAAAAAGGATATATAACAGATTAAACAATCAAAAATCCGCTCAGCTCGTTCGCGCTCAAACCTCTACAAAGTTCTCACTTTGTGGTTCTTGTCGATTCCATACACCTAGTATACTAACTTTTACAATATCATTTTATATCAAAAAAACTCAATTGCCGATAATGTTAATATTTATTTTAGTTTTTAATCCTTGTGAATTTAAAATTAGTTTAGTGATAAAATTAATCTTTACATATTAACAAAGTTAAAAATTTAAAGCTGTTTATAAATTTAAAAGCAAATTTTTTGAAAAACATGTTTTTAAAGACATATAGATTATTTTAGGGTTATAAATGCAAGTTTCTAATAATGACAGAATAAGTAATATATTATTGGATAAAAAAGATTTAACGATTAAATCTAAGATTAAGGTTCAATCTACTAATGAGCCTAAATATAATTCGTTAGTTCAAAATACATCAGCTTATGTCATTCCATTTTTAGGTCGCAATACAAAAACAAAAAAAGTTTTATTACAACCTTTAACTAAGCCTGAACGTGATGTTAAAAATGCCTTAGATAAACTAAATAAGGCTTCTCATCAAGCAGAAGTTGATGCTAACAAGGCATATTGGGATTACATCATAGATAATACGCCTGAAAAACAAGCAAAACTTAATGAAAAAGAAGAAAAATGTAATAACTTTTATAATAATGAAATACTTCAAGAAAAATTTCAAAAATTAAAAAATAATACAAAAATTAAGAACCCTAAACTTAAAGCCGAATTAGATGAAGTTTTAGAAAATTTTAATAATTTTAAATCAGAAGAAACAAATGCAGACAAGGATTATGAAAAACTTTCTAAGCTAGAAAATGATGTTCAAACTAAGGCTAACAAATTTTCAAACCCTGAAGGTGTTGCATACAGAAATTACATCTCAAAAGATATTGTAAAATTGGTTAATGCAAGAAATGATTACGCAAAGAAAAAAGGTTACGAAAATTTTTATGAAATGAAATTAGCAGAACAAGGCAAAGATTCTAAAAAATTAGATTCAATGTTTGAAAAAATTGCTGATGCAACAAAAAATGTAGAAAATAATAAAAAAAGCATTTCATCAGAAACAATAAAACTTATAGCTAGCAGATTAGGAAAAAATAATATTCTTGGGCTTTGTGCAGACATATACAAGGATATGGGCTGGAATATTATGGACATGCCTATAAAATCATTTGACTTGTTCCCAAGAGAGAATAAAATTAATTCTAGGCAAACAAATTCAATTGACCCAAATAATGATGTCCGTGTTCTTGCGGATTTAGATATTGAAAATGCGCCATTGTTTAGTGTTAGTACTTTAATGCACGAACTGGGTCATGCTGTACATTATAGTAGTTTTGGCGAAAATTTACCAATTACTCAAAAAACTATTACATCAGAAACTATGGATGAAGGCATTGCGCTATTAATGGGTAGTTTAGCCGAAAAAGAAGGAACATTAGCAAAAACTTTAGGCTTGCAAGAAAGTGCAGCACAGGAAATTAAAGACGCCTCACTTTTAAGCAAAGTTGATAATATCCGTGCATACATTCAAGTTGATAGATTTGAAAAAGCAATGTATGAGAACCCAAACCAAGATTTGAATAAACTTTGGAAGGATTGTGGCAAAAAATACAGTAATTATAGATATAGTTCTTTAGAATGGACAGACATTGATCATTTTATACATTCTCCCGCATACTATCATTTTTACGTAGAAGGTGAAGTTATGGCTGAGCAATTATATAATGCAGCTTCTAAAGGTGGTAAAGTAAAACTTACAGAAACAAAAGATACTGCTAAATTTTTTAATAATATTTTCAAATATGGTTCTTCAAGAAATGAAGATGAAATACTAAAACAAGTAACAGGCAAAACTTTAGATGTAGACGCATATTGCAAACAATTTAGAGCATAAAAATATCTTTACAGTATTAGTTTAAGGTGAAAAGTCTAGAATTGAGAAAATTTACATAATCAAGCAAATTCAAATTGGACTAATAAACCCCAATACACCTAGACAAAATAAAATAGGCTTCCGTACGGAAACCTATTAATTGGCTGGGATGGAAGGACTCGAACCTCCGAAATGCCTGGACCAAAACCAGGTGCCTTACCACTTGGCGACATCCCATTAGGTATGTTTTAATTTTAATCGCACTATAACAATTTGTCAAGTTATTTTCATAATTTAATTATCAACTTGCTTGTTCACCTGAGTCATCATCGTAATAAGGTGGCTTTATATTCCTTAATTCTGTTGCATTTTGAACGGCTGTTGAATATACATAAAAGTCATTGTCCGGAGAAAAATATCTTCGGATGTAATCTTTATTCTTAATAGCTTCACTACAAGTGTAGGAACTGATTTTGTCGTTTAGATATCCTGCAAAAATCCGTTGCCTAGCTGTCAACTTGTAGTCCTTCAAGTTCTTTATGATATCCATACTATCATGATAACTCTTGTTTCAAACCTTTTAAAGCCATGCTGGGCATGGATTTTACAAATGTTCACATGATTTTTTCAGCCATGGTAAGTTGTTGAGCATGGTTCATTGTTGGATTTTCAAGCACCGCTTGCAAAACAACATCTAGAACTTCTGCAAATCTTTTTGAAGGTTTATAACCCAGTTTTATCAAGTCTTCACCTGAAATTTGAATTTTTATTTTACGAAGTTCATCTAAATATTTTTCTACCAAATCTTTTTTTGTTTGAGCCAACAAAATTAAACTTTCAATATCAACTTTTTCAAATGCCTTATAAGCCTTAATATCACTGGATAAATCAGCTTTCAAAAGTTTTTTATAATCTTCAATAATTTTCGTTTCAGACTTTGTTAATGGCAAATTAGACAAGTCAAATGAACCTAAGTAACAAATCCAAACTTTTTTTATTTCACTTTTATATTTGTCAACAAGCGACTGTACAAAAAATTCTTCAACATCATCTGAGTTTTGAGATAGTAATTTATACATTTTTTGCTCAACAAATTTGTGTAAAACTTTTTGATTATTAAGATTAAATGCATCTACAAGTTCATCTTTTAGACGTTTGAATGACATATTATAATCTACATTTTCTAAATATTCATCTTGAAGTTTTTTTGTATGTTCCTCTAACTCAAAGCCGAACCTTACCGCAAACTTTAGACCTCTAATTATTCTAGTTGGATCATCAACAAAACTTCCATCGTGCAAAAATCTAAGAATTTTATTATGTAAATCCTCAATTCCACCGACATAGTCTATAATTTTGCCTGTTTTGCAGTTTTTTGCAATTGCATTCACTGTAAAATCTCTTCTTTGAACATCTTCTTTCAAAGAACAAGCTATTTTATTAACAACGGGTAATTGTCCTTTATTAGGATAACTTTCAGTTCTGGTTGAAGTTATATCAACAGTTTTGTCACCTATTTTCAAATGAACCGAGCCAAATTCTTCATTTATTTGAGTAATTTCACCAAAATCTAAATTACGAGCAAACTCAACAGCATCTCCAACAAATGTTAAATCAATATCAGGGCTTTGTTTTCCAAGAAGTTCATCTCTTACTATTCCACCGACAAAAAATAGATTTTCAGATTTTTCATATAAATTAATGATGTCCATAATTGTATTCTAGCCTAAAATAGAGGGATAATCAAATAAGGATAGAAACATATGTTACAAGAATTACACGAAGCAACCAGAGCATTAAACTCTGCATTTAACAATAGTTTTGTAAAAAAATTAAGCCAATATTTACACGATTGTGTGCGTGAAGAAGTTAAGAGCGCAACATTCAGAAATCTTAAAGGTGATAAAGATAACAAATGGATATTTTTAAAACAAGAAGAAACTCTTTTTACAAAGGGTGAAGAATTCTTACGCCTTGACGGAAGCGATTCAAAATTAACTGAATTAATGATTCAAAGTGAAAATAACACAAAAGATAAATATTTGATTTACGGTTATTTATTTTTGGTTGGTAAAAATTCAAAAACAAAGCGTCAAAATGAATTTTTGACACCACTTTTGTACGTACCTTGCAGATTGGAAAGAAACGGTGTAAACATAAACTGCATTCCACTTGATGACGTTTTATCTTTAAATACAGCAGCACTTGCAGGATTAATGGCAAAACGTGATGATGAAGACGAAATTGATTTATTATTAGAAGGTATTTTAGATGCAGTACCGGAACTTCCATTAACGCAAGAAAAAATGGATATCTTCTTAACTACATTAAAATCAATTGTTCCAGATGTTGAAATTGCTTTAAATGAAACAACAGATGAAGAAGATAATGTTTCTAAAGATTTTTACGAAGAAAAAGTTACATCAAAAAATGTTGATGAAATTATAGATGAAGAGGAAGAAAGCGAACGTATTGCAAAAGAAGCGGTAAAAAAAGTTGACCACGTAAGTGTAACAAGTCAAAGCGCAATTATATTAACAAAACGTCCTGCCGTTACTGCCGGTGTACTTCATGAGTTAATGCAAATTGCTGAAAAACCTAGCGGAATGTATAGAGAAACTGCTTTAGGTGTAATTAATGACGAATTTGTACAAACAAAATCAAAAATATTACCTGATGAAGAAGAGCTCCAAGATTTCTATCCTGTAACTCCTCTATCATTAAGCGATACGCAAGAAAGAGTTTTAAAAAACATTGAAACTGATAAGTTTATATCTGTTCAAGGACCTCCCGGAACAGGTAAATCTCAAACAATCGTAAACCTTGTTGCACACTTAATTGCACACGGAAAAACTGTTTTAATCGCATCTCGTATGGACAAAGCGGTTGACGTTGTTGCAGATAGATTAAATAACTTAGGGGCGCAATTCTTAGCTCTTCGTGCGGGACGCTTGAATTATCAAAGACAATTAAGTTATGAACTTAACGACCTGTTAGCAGGAAAAGTTGACCTTGATGACGGTGCGGAAGACTATATGACAGCTGATATTCAAGATATGAAAGAGCATTTGGATAAAATGCGTAATCTTGAGAAAAAATGCGACAAAATAATTCGATTAGAAAAGAAATGGCATGATTTGTATGAGGAAATAAGGGTTAGCGGATTTTCTTTTGATACAAATCAGTTTATAACTAAATTTTTAACAACTGAAGAACTTGATATCGTGAAAGAGGCAATTGACTCATTCGAAAAGAATTTAGAAAAAAGCGGATTTTTTGCAAACATCGCAAACCATAATGCAAAAGGTCAATTAAAGAAAATGCTTGGAATTCATGAATTTGAGGTCAATGAAAGTTCTATTGAGCAATTAAAAAACGAATACGATTATGCAAAACTTGAAGCAGAAGAAAAAGCTACAGAACTTGAAATTCAAAAGTCCGGCAACATTCATCAAATGATGGAACAAATCCGTTTGATGAAGAGAAAACAAAGCGGAATTGCAACAAAAATTCTTAAAAATCAAAGAAGACAAGCATTAAAAGGTCTTTTAAAAGATCAAGTAAAACGACAACGATTAAAAATTCATGCACGTTCTCTTATTGAACGTAAACAAAGACTTCAAAACAACATTCTTGATACAGAAGATTTCAAACCACTACTTGAAGCATTTCCTTGTTGGTGTGCTACAACTTATGCTATATCAAGTTCATTGCCTCTAAAACCTGCAATGTTTGATGTTGCAATCATTGATGAAGCTTCTCAATGCGATATTGCAAGTTGTTTCCCAATTTTATTCCGTGCTAAAAAAGCCGTGATTGTTGGTGATGACAAGCAATTACCACATCTATCATTCTTGGAAAAAGCAAAAGAACAATCATTTATGAATCAATATGGTATTCCTGACAAATACCAATTAATGTGGCGTTTCAGAACCAATTCAATGTTTGATGTTTCAGACTACTATTCAATGAATTCAATTATGTTGGATGAACATTTCAGAAGCTTACCACCAATTATTGACTTTTCAAACAGAGAATTCTACGCAGACAGAATTAGAATTATGCGCAAGGACAAGGTTGGTGACAAAGTTTTAGAACTTGTACAAGTTCCTGACGGTAAAGTTGATAGCTCAGTAACGCGAAACTTACCTGAAATTGAAGCCGTTGTAAAAACATTACACGAATTAATTATTGAGGACGAACGCAAAAACCCTGAAAAACCGGTTTCAATTGGTATCATTTCACCATTTAGGGCACAAGTTGAGCAGTTAAAAATCTCCGTTTCAAAAGTACTTTCAGACCACATGTTGAAAAAGCATCAAGTAGAAATTGGTACTGCACACACATTCCAAGGTGACGAAAGAGATATTATGTTGATTTCGTGGGCATTTGCAAACAATAGTTTTACGCAAAGTTTAACATTCTTGCAAAAATCTAACTTGTTTAACGTTGCAATCACTCGTGCAAAAAATAAAATGATAAACTTCATTTCACACGATATTACAAACCTTCCTGACGGTCATTTTAGGCACTATATGGCATACTTAAAGGAATACCAAGAACGTCAAGAAGCAATTCTAAACAAAGAAATTGATGAAAATGTATACAAAAATCAATTAGAACGTGATATTGCAGACACAATTCGAAACTTAGGTAAAGACGTTGTAGCAGGGGCAAGCATTGCAGGATTAAGTGCTGATTTGATGTTTGATAACACAATCGTCGAAGTTGACGGTATGGAAGACGAACCAAAAGAAAAAATTACAAATATGCGCAAACAATCAATCCTTGAACGTTCCGGTTACACAGTTAAACGTGTAAGTTTCAGAGAATGGCAAGTTTCACCAAAAGCTTGTCTTGATAGATTATTGAGTTAGTTACAAACGGCGCCAGCATACGCTGGCGCCTTGTATTTAATTATCTTCATTGTATAATATAATTGAAATATAATTACTGCAAACACTAAAATAGCAGTTTTTAAGAAGTTAGAAAAAGAAAAATCAGAGGTAAACAATGAGTAAATATTTATTAGAAGTAGGTTGTGAAGAATTACCATATAAATTTATTAACCAAGCGGTTGAACAATTAAAAACAGGTTTTTCAAGATTCTTAAACGAAAACTGCATTAAATTTTCAGATATCAACGTTCTTGCAACACCAAGACGACTTGCGGTAATTATTGATGGGCTTGCTGAAAAACAAGAAGACGAAACAAAAATTTTAAGAGGACCAATAAAAAATGTGGCTTATGACGAAAACGGCAACCTTACAAAAGCCGGAGAAGGTTTCTTAAGAAAAAACGGAGTTGATCCTAAAGATGCCTATTTAGAAGACAATTACCTTCACGCAAAAGTTGAAATAAAAGGTAAAGAAACTACAACTGTACTTCAAGAAAATATTCCAACTCTTGTTCTAAAACTTCAAGGTTCTCACTTTATGAGATGGGATAATTTTGATGAAAAATTTCAAAGACCAATTCGCTGGATTGTTTCAATTATGGATAATAAAGAAGTTCCGTTAGAAATAATCAATGTTAAATCAGGCAAAGTTTCAAGAGGTCATAGATTCTCTAAAAATCAAACTGTAGAAATTAATCACCCTGATGAATACGTAGAAAAATTACGTTCTGCAAACGTTATCGTTGACCAAGCTGAAAGAAAAGCTGAAATAGTAAAACAAGCAAAAGCCGAAGCTGATAAAATTGGAGCAGTTTGCAGATATTCAGATGATTTGTTAGAAGAAGTTACAGAACTTTGCGAATGGCCGGTTGCAGTAACTTGTGAATTTGATGAAAAATATTTAACTATTCCTGACGAAGTTACAGTAACAGTTATGGCTGTTCATCAACGCTACTTTGCTCTTTATAAAGACGGTAAATTAACAAATAAATTTATCACAATAACAAACTATGTAGGCGATGAATTTGAAAATATCAAGGCTGGTAATTTGCGTGTAGTTGGCGCAAGACTTGATGATGCGGTATTCTTCTTTAACGAAGATACAAGAAAACCTCTTGCTGATTACATTGAAGGTCTAAAAGGTATGACTTTCCAAAAAGGAATGGGTACAATTTATGACAAGACTCAACGTATTGTTGAATTATCAAAAGTTATAGCTAACGACTTAGGTAAATCTTCTGAAACAATTAACAGAACGGCTTTGTTATGCAAAGCCGACCTTTGTACAAGCCTTGTATTTGAATTTACAGAACTTCAAGGATATATCGGTTCGGATTATGCAAGAGTTTCAGGCGAAGCTCCAGAAGTTGTTGAAGGTATTAAAGAACACTACTTCCCTCTAAATGCTGATAGTGAATTGGCTAAAGGCATTGAAGGTCAAGTGGTTGGTATCGCAGACAAAATAGATACAGTTTCTGCAGTGTTCGTAGAAGGTAAAAAACCAACAGGTTCTTCTGACCCTCTAGGTGTAAGACGTGCAGCGTTAGGTGTTATTAAAACTGTTATTGCTAACAATTTAAAAATTGATTTAAACAAAATGTTAGAAAAAACATTGGAACTTTTACCGGTTAAAAAAGACTGTATAAAAGATATCCAAGAATTTTTCACACAACGTTTGATTATATTCTTGAATGATCAATACAAAAAAGATGTACTTGAAGCTTGCGCATCATCAAATCCATTGTCAGATTTGTCAGATTACGTAGCAAGAGTAAAGGTTGTATCTGATATGAATTCACCGGAATTATTAGAAAGCGCTAACAGAGTTATCAGAATTTTAAAAACTCCTGTACATGCCGAAGTTAAAAAAGAATTATTTAAAGATGATTCAGAAGGCATGCTTTTAGATGCAATAAATTCAATCGCTGAAAACGTTGATTATGATACATATTTAAAAGAATTAATTGGCGCAGTTCCTGCAATATCAAACTTCTTTGACAAAGTTCTAGTTATGGATACCAATGAGCAGGTTAAAAACAACCGTTTAGCCATGCTAACTAAATTGAAAGAAAAATTTGAAAAATTATGTGATTTTTCAAAAGTTCAAGCATAGTTTAAAAACAAAAAATCAAGATATACTTTAATATCAGGCCTGTTTGTTAACTTATGTAAACAAAGTATCAAAATGAGTAAATTTTTATTTTCAGGGTGCTTTATTAAGACATAAGAAATCAAAACAAATAAATTAGTGTAATAAAGGTAGGTTCCCCAAATGCAAAACAGAAATTTAAAACAACAACAAGCACAACAACAAGAAAATCAAAAAGCACAATTTTTGAACTTTGTTCAAGGACAAGACAAAACAAGTGCTGATTATATTAATATGATTACATCTTCAGATGTTAATAGAGTATCTGGCACTCAAAAGCTAGAAGCGATGGTCAGAGCACAACTTCGCAAAGAATTTCCTGGTATTGAAAACAAGAAATCATACGAATTTTTGGTAAGTGCAGTAATTCACAACTACCAAAAGAAACAGCTTCAAGCAACTGACGGCGAAATTGCATAGTCGTCTTTATCTAAGGAGAAGGAATTAAACAAGTTCTCAAAAAATACCTACGGACAAGTCGTAGGTATTTTTATGCTTAAATTTAGACGCTAATGCTAATGATGATAAAATAACAAAATGTAAAGGGAAAAATAATATAAATTAAAAAAGGGTATTGCATTTTTTTTAGGGTTCGTCTATAATTATTATACAAACTGAATAAAGGGTATGGGATTGTAGCTCAGTCTGGTTAGAGTGTCTGCCTGTCACGCAGAAGGTCGCGAGTTCGAGCCTCGTCAGTCCCGCCATTTAAAAAGACTATCTTTATAGATGGTCTTTTTTATTTCAAAAAGTTTTGTTGTAAATAAAGTACAAGTGCGAGATAGGTACATTTTAGCCAAGAGTTAAATCTAATGGCTTTTATTGCGATTTTAATAGAATGAGATGCACTTGTCGACAAAAATTTAAAATTTGCCCAAAATGAAGGATTAAGCAGTCAAAAACAAAATTTGAAAACCTCAGAATGGGTATTAAAACGTATTTACCAAATTCAGCAAAATTCTAAATTTAGAAATTCATTAAAAATAAACACATATGAATAAATAAGTTAAGGTATAAATATCAAAATTTATTGACAAATTACTACTACTAGTAGTGATATAACATATAAAAAAAAAGGAGTTATGATGGCAAACGAAATTAATAATAACTACAAAAAACAACCAACTACAAATACTCAAAAAACAGAAGATAACAAAAACAAACCACTTACAAAAGAAGAAATTGCAAAAGCGGCTTACGAAGGAAGTATTTTTGAAGCAGCTGAAAAAATACATAAAACAGTTACTAAAGATATTCCAGAAAAAATTCTTAAA
>OIYV01000906.1_pt1 | contig 15217 bp, 15 predicted proteins | sample 1588251 | NCBI WGS metagenome assembly OIYV01 (sample SAMN03283282) | human gut metagenome | biome: human-associated habitat; material: feces | host: Homo sapiens | place: Peru | collected 2012
AAATGACTATTCTTGAAGTTAAAGAATTAGTTGACGCTATGAAGGAGGAATTCGGTGTAGACCCATCAGCTGTTGCTGTTGCTGCTGCTCCAGCTGCTGCTGCTGAAGAAGGCCCATCTACTAAAACTGTAGTTTTAAAAGATGCTGGTGCTACTAAAATTGCTGTAATTAAAGCTATCCGTGAAATCACTGGTTTAGGTTTAGTTGAAGCTAAAGGTCTAGCAGACAATGGTGGAAACATCAAAGAAAACGTTTCAAGTGATGAAGCTAATGAAATCAAAGCTAAATTAGAAGAAGCTGGCGCTACTATTGAATTAGTATAATGCCTAAAACCTCTTTCATAGAGGTTTTTTTCTTGGCAAAAACTTAAAATTATACTATAATTAATATGAGGTTGATAATAATGAAATTAAATAATCGCGGTTGGGGTTTTAGAGCAATGTTTTTTCTTATGAGTATATTATTTTGTTTCTTTTTAATTGCAATTTATATGATATACAATTATTATGACAAAATAGGTAACAATCATCCCTCAGGAAATTATGTCGAGGTGAAAAAATGAAAAAAATTTTATATGTTTGGATTGCTGTCGCAGTACTTTTAGTTGGAGGTTTAACATTTATCGGCTTTAATATTAAAAAACAATATAAACCATACACAGATTATGAAAAAAAACTAGTATTTGCAGCCCAAAGTTATATGGGACAGTACATAAGCGAAATGCCATCAAGTAGTACAACTGTTAGCTACAAAAAATTAAATGAAGCGGGACTAGTTGAAGAAAATAAAGACTGCGATGGTTACGTACTAATAAAAAAGAAAATATCAACATTTGATTATAAAGCTTATATTAAATGCGATAAATACACTACAAACGGCTACGAAGAAGGAAAAACTGATTAATGAAAAAAATAATAATAATCACTATTTGTTTACTACTAACCTGTGCTTGCTCTAAAAATGTAGAAAATGGTGATCCTACAACTAATGATCATATTAAAAATATAACCGTAGAAGAAATTAAAAAGACAGATGACGAAATAAAACTAATCTATGTAAGTAAAGAAGATAATACTAAATTTGAAACCTTTAAAGAAGTTATAACCCAAAACACTTTAAACCCTGTGTATTTACTCAAATTAGATAAAAATGAAGCTGAGTTATCAAACTTTTTAAACGTTAGCGAAATAAATAATGATTTTTTATTAGCTGTGAAAAATGGTGAAAAAATCACTATTGAAGAAACTATTACAAACGATAGCGTACTTAACTTAATCAACGAACTATATCATAAGAGCTGTGATAGTAGATGCTAGAAGTTGCACAAATGTGTAACTTTTTTTGTTGACAAATAATAAAATATAATGTATCATTGTACTAGTTAAGTAATACAAAGGAGAAGAAATGGAAATAACATTTAATAATCAAACGCCAATCTATTTGCAAATCGTAAACGAAATAAAAAAACAAATTATTTCAGGAAAACTCTCTGCTGGAACTAGAATACCATCAGTAAGAGAACTTGCCATCAAATACCAAGTTAATCCCAATACTATGCAAAAAGCCTTATCAGAACTTGAAAACGAAGGTTTACTATTTACCGAAAGAACTAATGGGAAATTTGTTACCACCGACGAAAAAATAATTGAAACAATTAAATTAAAATTTGCAAAAGAAATTACAGACAAATATATCTCGGAAATGACTTCCTTAGGTATTACTAAAAAGGGAATAATAGAAAGGTTAAAATAATATGAAACTATTAGAAATTAAAAATCTTTATAAAAGCTACGGGAATAAAGAAGTATTAAAAAATATAAATTTAGAAATTCCTAACGGCAAAATAATTGGTTTATTAGGGAAAAATGGTACAGGCAAAACTACATTAATTAAACTTATCAACGGACTATTAACAATTGACAAAGGCGAAATTTTGATAAACGGTAAAGAAATCGGCCCTAAAAGTAAATTAGCAATAGCATACTTACCAGAAAGAACCTATTTAGATAAGTCTATGACAATAAAAGAAACACTTGAATTTTTTAAAGAGTTTTATGCAAACTTTGACATCAAAAAAGCTAGAAAATTGTTAAAAACTTTAGACCTAAACGAAAATCAAAAATTAGTTAAAATGAGTAAAGGCATGCAAGAGAAAGTTCAGTTAGTCCTAGTAATGAGTAGAAAAGTCGATCTTTATATTTTAGATGAACCACTTGGTGGCGTAGATCCAGCTACTAGGGACTATATTTTAGACACAATTTTAACAAACTTTAATGAAGGAGCAAGCATTCTAATCTCAACTCATTTAATATCCGACATTGAAAGAATCCTAGATGAAGTAATATTTATAGATAAAGGAAAAATTGAATTAGTAGGTAGTGCTGATGAACTAAGAAGTAAAGAAAATAGCAGTATAGATGAAATATTTAGGAGGATGTTTAAATGTTAAAGAAACTATTAAAATACGATTTAAAATGGATACTCAAAGTAGAATATATTTGGTGTATTATAACTTTTATACTTGCAATTCTTTTAAGGCTTACTAGCTTTCTTAATGACAGTGTTATTACCAATATTATTAAAATAGTACTAACAACTCTTACAATAACTGGTATGGCTAATATTCTATTTAATGCAATTATTAGAACATGGGTAAGAGTAAGAAATAATCTATATAAAGATGAAGCGTATCTTACTCATACTCTTCCAGTAAAAGAAAGTACCATACTATGTTCTAAAATGCTAGCCGGCGTGCTTACGATGTTATTCTCAGTTGCAACTATAACCGTTACATTCTTCATCGGCTTTTACAGTAAAAAACTTTTAGAAGGAATTAAAACTAGTCTACAAATTGTTGCTACAACGCTAAATAGTTCGGTAACTAAAATTTTAATTATCTTAGCTATTATCATTTTTATAGAATTTACCTTTATCTTATTTGTTGGTATTTTCGGAATAATAAAGGGATATAGATCAAGCGATAATAAAATAATTAAATCAGTACTTATTAGTGGTATTACTTACTTTATTTTTTCAGGCTTATCTTTATTACTAGTTTATATCTATGGTGTATTTAATGAAAAAATTAAAATGTTATTTACAGGTAATTTAATTGATTATGCTACTTTAAAAATATTTCTTATAATCATAATTTTCATTTACACAGTATATTTAATAGTTTTATATTTCTTATCACAAAAAGAATTTGCTAAAGGAGTTAATATAGATTAAAAAGGCTTTAAATAAGCTTTTTCTTTTATAAAATTGAGTGTTTTTAGTAATATTTGTATTGACAAATAATATAATAAAATGATATATTATTTTTGCATTTAATTTTGGGTTCTAACATCGTTAGAACTTGATTTTAAACAAAATACTACACACCGGGGTGTGTGCATGAGAAGGGAGTAAAAATATGCCTACAATTAATCAATTGGTTAAAACAAAAAGAAAACCAAAAGTAAGAAAAGGAAAAAGTCCAGTATTAAATGTTGGATTTAACAGCATGGAAAGAAAATCTACTGAGACTAACCACCCTCAAATGAGAGGAGTATGTACTCGTGTTGGAACAAAAACACCTAAGAAACCAAACTCAGCTTTAAGAAAATATGCTCGTGTTAGATTATCTAACGGACGTGAAGTGGATACTTATATTCCAGGAGAAGGACATAACTTACAAGAACATAGTGTTGTATTAATTCGTGGTGGTCGTGTTAAAGACCTTATCGGTGTTCGTTACCATGTAATTCGTGGAACACTAGATACTCAAGGTGTTAACGACCGTAAACAATCAAGAAGTAAATACGGCTCAAAAAAACAAAAAAATAAATAATAAGGAGGAAAAAGATGCGTAAAAGACGTGCAGTAAAACGTGATGTTTTACCAGATCCTTTGTATAATTCTAAAGTAGTTACTAAATTAATTAATGCTATTATGAATGATGGTAAAAGAGGTACTGCTTCAAAGATTTTATACAAAGCATTTGATATTATAAAAGAGCAAACAAATAAAGATCCGATGGAAACTTTTAACAAAGCAATGGAAAATATTAGCCCTGCTTTAGAAGTTAAATCTCGTCGTGTTGGTGGATCTAACGTTCAAGTTCCAATTGAAGTTAGCGAAACAAGAAAACAAACTTTAGCACTACGTTGGCTTGTAAACTATGCAAGATTACGTTCTGGTAAAGGTATGGCTAATAAATTAGCCGCAGAAATTATGGACGCTGCAAATGGAGTAGGTGGCGCTGCTAAAAAACGTGACGATGTTCACAAAATGGCAGAAGCAAATAAAGCATTTGCACATTATAGATGGTAGGTGGAAATAAATGGCAAGAGATGTTTCTATAGATAAAATAAGAAATATAGGTATTATGGCTCACATTGATGCCGGAAAAACTACCACTACTGAAAGAATTTTATTCTTAACAGGAATAACTCACCGTATAGGTGAAACTCATGATGGTGAGTCACAAATGGACTGGATGGCCCAAGAACAAGAAAGAGGTATCACAATAACAAGTGCTGCCACTACTGCTCACTGGAAAGGCTATAGATTAAATATAATTGATACCCCAGGACATGTAGACTTTACTATTGAAGTACAAAGAAGTTTAAGAGTATTAGATGGTGCTGTAGCATTAATTGATGCTCAAGCTGGTGTTGAACCTCAAACTGAAACTGTTTGGAGACAAGCAAACGAATATAAAGTTCCTAGAATGATTTGTGCAAACAAAATGGAAAAATTAGGAGCAGATTACTACTATAGTTTAAAAACTATTAAAGAAAGATTAGGAGCAAATGCTGCTGCTATCATGTTACCAATCGGTAGCGAAGACCATTTTACTGGATATGTTGATTTAGTTGAAATGAAAGCCTATGAGTATGATGGTACAGAAAAACAAGAATTAAAAGAAATAGAAATTCCAGAAGATATGAAAGCAAAAGCTGAAGAATATAGAACTATATTAATTGAAGCCGTTGTTGAATCAGATGAAAGTCTAATGGAAAAATATTTAGAAGGTGAAGAACTTTCAGTTGCTGAATTAAAAGGAGCAATTAGAAAAGCAACTTTAGCAGTAGAATTCTTCCCAGTACTATGCGCTGATGCCTTAGGAAACAAAGGTACTCATACATTACTAGATGCTATTATTGATTATTTACCAGCACCAACTGACATTGAAGCAATTGAATGTACAGATAAAAATGGTAATGATATTAAGAGACATCCAAGTGATTCAGAACCATTCACAGCATTAGCATTCAAAATTATGACTGACCCATTTGTTGGACGTCTATCATTCTTCAGAGTTTACTCAGGAGTACTAAAAGCTGGTTCTTATGTATTAAACTCAACAAAAGGCGAAAAAGAAAGAATTGGTCGTATTCTACAAATGCATGCAAATCAACGTAAAGAAATTACTGAAGTTTACGCTGGTGAAATTGCTGCTGCCGTAGGTTTAAAAAATACTACAACTGCTGATACACTTTGTGATGAAAAAGCATTTGCAGTTATGAAAGGTATGGAATTCCCTGAACCAGTTATTGATATAGCTATTGAAGCAAAATCTAAAAACGATCAAGACAAAATGGCTATCGCAATTCAAAAACTAGTCGAAGAAGACCCTACCCTAAGAGTTAAAACTGATGTAGAAACAGGACAAACTGTTTTATCAGGAATGGGTGAATTACACTTAGATATCATTATTGATAGAATGAGAAGAGAATTTGGTGTAGAAGTTAACCAAGGTAGACCACAAGTTGCATACCGTGAAACAATCACTCAAACAGCAGAATGCGAAGGTAAGTACATTAAACAATCAGGTGGTCGTGGACAGTACGGACACGTTTGGATTAAATTTGAACCAAATCCAGGAAAAGGCTACGAATTTGTTGATGCTGTCGTTGGTGGTGTAGTTCCAAGAGAATACATTCCAGTAACTGATAAAGGCTTACAAGAAGCTATGGCTGGTGGAATCCTAGCTGGATATCCAATGGTTGATGTTAAAGCAACTTTATTTGATGGTTCATACCATGATGTAGACTCATCAGAAATGGCCTTCAAAATTGCTGCAAGTATGGCTTTAAAAGCTGCAAAAGAAAAATGTAAAGCAGTTCTATTAGAACCAATCATGAAAGTAGTAGTAGATACTCCAGAAGAATACATGGGTAATGTAATGGGAGATTTAACTTCTCGTCGTGGTAGACCACTAGGTCAAGAATCTATTGGTAATGTTCTAAGAATTACAGCTTTAGTTCCATTATCAGAAATGTTTGGTTACATGACTGACTTAAGAAGTAACACTCAAGGACGTGCAAACTTCCAAATGGAAAAAGATCACTATGAAGAAGTTCCAAAGTCTATTGCTGAGGAAATTATTAAGAAAAATAGTGTAAATTAATAGAATAATACTTGAATTATATTCAAGAATTAGATAAAATAATCTTGTTAACGAATAGGAGGAAATTTAAATGGCAAGAGAGAAATTCGATCGTAGTAAGCCACATGTTAATATTGGTACTATCGGCCACGTAGACCATGGTAAAACAACATTAACTGCTGCTATTACAAAATATTTTGGTGACTTCGTAGATTATGCTGATATCGACAAAGCTCCAGAAGAAAGAGAAAGAGGTATTACAATTAATACTGCTCACGTTGAGTATGAAACTGAAAAACGTCATTATGCTCACGTAGACTGCCCAGGACATGCCGATTATGTTAAAAACATGATTACTGGTGCAGCACAAATGGATGGTGCTATCTTAGTAGTTTCTGCTGCTGATGGTCCTATGCCACAAACTAGAGAACATATTTTACTTGCTCGTCAAGTAGGAGTTCCTAGAATCGTTGTTTACATGAATAAATGTGATCAAGTTGATGATCCTGAACTACTTGAATTAGTAGAAATGGAAATTAGAGAATTATTAGGTGAATATGGATATGATTCTGAATGTCCTATCATTAAAGGTTCTGCTCTTAAAGCTTTAGAAGGAGACGAAGCTGCTGTTCAATCTATTAAAGACTTAATGGCTGCTGTTGATGAATACATCCCAACTCCAGTTAGAGATACTGACAAACCATTCCTAATGAGTATTGAAGACGTATTTACTATTTCAGGACGTGGTACTGTTGTTACAGGACGTGTTGAAAGAGGTCAATTAAAACTTAACGATGAAGTTGAAATTGTTGGTCTTAAAGATACAAAGAAAACAGTTGCAACTGGAATCGAAATGTTCAGAAAATCTTTAGATTATGCTGAAGCTGGAGATAACGCTGGAGTTTTACTTCGTGGTATCAACCGTGATGATGTAGAAAGAGGACAAGTACTAGCTAAACCTGGTTCAGTTACTCCACATCATAAATTCAAAGCAAAAGTATACGTACTATCTAAAGAAGAAGGTGGACGTCATACTCCATTCTTCTCAAACTACAGACCACAATTCTACTTCAGAACTACTGATGTTACTGGTGTAATTGAACTTCCTCAAGGAGTTGAAATGGTTATGCCTGGTGACAATGTTGATATGACTGTAGAACTAATCAGTAAGGTTGCTTTAGAAAACGGAACTAAGTTCTCAATTCGTGAAGGTGGACGTACTGTTGGTGCAGGTTCTGTTACTGAAATTATTGAATAATAAAAAGGCTCACTACAAAGTGAGTTTTTTTTTTGACTAATTTTAATAATAATAGTATCATTATAATAGGTGAAAGTATGTTTAAGATAAAACACACAAAAGAAGAAATATTAGATATAATAAATCATAATAAATTTTTATCTAGATTTATTGTTTTTTTGATTGGAATTTTCGGAGTATCATTAAACTATAATCTATTTTTCGTACCTAATAAATTAGTTGTAGGTGGCGTAAGTGGTTTATCAATCGTCATAAATCAATTAACGGGAATCCCCAATACCTATTTCATCTATGGAATGTCTGGTCTTCTTATAATAGTGTCCTTTATCGTGTTAGGTAAAAAACAATCAATCTATACAATAATTGGAACCGTGTCATATTCTCTAATGGTAACCATTACTGAACCTCTAGCAAATAAAATAAATATTACATTCTCAAATGATTTTCTTCTAATAATAACCATAATTATTTTTTACGGAATTTGTGGGGGTCTTGTTTATCGGGCTGGCTTTAATACAGGTGGCTCAGATGTTATAGCAGCGATAGTTTCAAAAACCCTTAAGCTAGAATTAGGAAAATCAAGTACGATTGTAAATATGATCATTATAGCTACCGGATTTTTAGTTTTTGGTATCAAAAATACAATCTACGCTATTATAATACTTGTATCATATAACAAAATAGTTGACATGGTTATTCTTGGAATGAACGATAGTAAATTAGTTTTTATAAAATCTAAAGATAGTGACAAAATAGAAAATTATTTAATTAACAATTTAAATTTAGGCGTATCCGAAATTGCTAGTCATGGCGGTATCTTTACTAAAAAAGAAGCAACATTATTAGTCATTGTTCCATTTAACCTATATTATGGACTAAAACATAAAGTACTAGACATAGATGACAAAGCTTTTATCCTAGCTCATGATTGCTACACTGTTACTGGTGGTTACAAGAAAAAGCTAATTCCTTTTTAATAATCTTTATGTTATAATAAACAAATGTAAGGCGTGATTTTATGGATAATAACTTAGAAAAATTAGATTTAAATGAAAATTTAGAAGTGTTAGATATTAAGAGTAATGAAAATGACGAATCTAATAAAATAAGCATAATAAAAAATTATGGAGAAGATTTAACAAAAAGAGAATACATTACTGATCCAGCAATAGGGCGTGAAAAAGAAATTGGCGAAATGATTTTAGCTTTAATAACACCTGACAAAAGTGCTCTATTAGTAGGTAAACCAGGTATTGGTAAAACCGCAATAGTTGAAGGATTAGGTTATAAAATTCAAACAGGAAACGTTCCAGATGCCTTAAAAGGCTGGAGTATTATTAAGATTAATATTACAAGTTTACTTGGTTCAAGCACTGAAGGCGGAAATACTGACTCTAGAATAGAGCTTCTTTTACAAGAACTAAAAAGAACTGAAAAAACTATTCTTTTTATTGATGAAGTTCATCTTTTAGTAAACAAAAGTACAAGCAATAATAACATAGATTTTGCTAACATGTTAAAACCTATGCTTGATCGTGGAACAATAAAAATGATTGGTGCTACAACCACCGAAGAATACGAGGCCTACATCTTAAGAGACCGCGCCTTCCTAAGAAGATTTCAAAAAATTGAAATTGCTGAAGCAACTGGTGAAGTAGTAGTTAAAATACTAATGGGAACTTACCCAAAATTTGAAAAAAAATTAGGAGTTAAATTACCATATACTGACTTTCAAAAAGAAAAAATATTTGCTTTCTTAGTAGAAATGACTAGCGAATATAAAAGAGTATATGAAATAGCAAGTAGATACCCAGACATAACTTTAACCATCTTAGCAAATGCCTTTAGTTACGCCGTTTATGAAAACTCAAAAGAAGTACGTATTAAACACATATACAAAGCCATTTGTAATGCAAGAAATATCTACGAAGATGCTAAAAAGAAAGAAATAGAAAAATTTAAAGTAGAATTTAAAGACCTAATCGAAGAAGAAAATGTTGATTTATCAGATTATTAAAAAGCCCTAGTGGCTTTTTTTGTAGTATTTACCTTGGTAGGATTTATCCTTTTTTAACTTTTTAACTACACCATTTAAAATATTAATTTTTTCCCTAGCCCAAGTTGGTGCAACCAGCTTTTCGGCCATAGTCTCACCCGTAAGTCTATGAACAACTATATTAGGGCTTAATATTTCTAACTGCTTACACACAATATTTATATATTGATTCATACTCATCAGTTCAAATTTTCCATCTAAATACAGTTTTTCTAATACTGTTTTCTTAGCAACATATAAATTATGAATTTTAATTCCATCAATCTCTAAATCATTTAAATGCCTAATAGTTTCTAGCATCATATCTTCAGTTTCAAAAGGCAAACCATCTATAATATGAACAACAACGTTAATTGAAGCTTCTTTTAACCTCTTAACCATTTTATCAAAACTTTCTAAATCATGGCCTCTATTAATAAATTTTAATGTTTCATTATGAATAGACTGCAACCCTAATTCAACAGTAAGAAAAGTCTTCTTATTTAATTCTTCTAAAAACTTAAAACAATCATCACTAATGCAGTCACATCTAGTTCCAATTGAAATTCCAATAACATCTTCAAAAGAAAGCACTTCTAAAAATTTTTCTCTTAAAACACTGGTAGGTGCATAAGTATTTGTGTAACTTCCAAAATACGCTATAAACTTAGCATCCGACCATTTATTTTTTACCACAAGCTTTTGATCTTCATACTGCTGTTTTAACGTCTTTGTAACTTCACCAGCAAACTCATCACTACCAGTACAAAATATGCACCCACTGCCACCATTTTCTCTATTAGGACAACTAAAACCACCATTAAATGCCAGCTTAGCAACCTTACAGCCAAATTTCTTTTTATAAAAATCAGTTAAATTATAATAATACATAAACATCACAAACATATTTTAACATAGAGCTTGCAAGTATGCTATAATATTTACTAGGAGGAAACTATGAGAAAAATTATTAATATCTTTATCACATTAATTATCGGCTTTATTTACTACTACTTATTCTTGCCCGCAATTAACATCCATAATACAAGTTTTTACGTATTTATAAGTATTCTTATAATTATTTATTCTTTTTTAACAGCAATAAGTTCGCTAAAAAGTTTGTTTACTAGAAAAGTTAAACACGTAAGTTTAAATAAAGCACCAATTCCAGTAATCATAATCCTAGCAATTATTATCTTAAATTTAGCTTGGAACTTTATTGAAAGTCCTTTATTTATGTCTAAAAAATATGCAAATAGAATAACGATAGATGATACCAAAGATTTTAAAACAGACATTCCTGAAGTAGACTTTACCAAACTACCACTTTTAGATAAAACCAGTAGTCAAAAACTAGGGGATAGAGTAATGGGACAAATGAGTGACTTAGTAAGTCAATATGATGTATCAAATATCTACACTCAAATAAACTATAACAACAAAATTGTTCGTGTAACCCCTTTAGAATATGCTTCACCAATCAAATGGTTAACAAATCGTAAAGACGGAGTAAAAGGCTACATTATAGTTGACAGTACTACTGGAGAAAGTAAACTAGTAAGACTAGATAAAGGCATGAAATATGTTGAAACTGGCTTATTTAATGATAATGTATATCGTAAATTAAGATTTGCTTACCCAACTAAAAACTTTGGAAACCTATCATTTGAAATAGATAATGAAGGTAATCCATACTGGGTTATGCAAGTTCTGAAATATTATGGTGTAAATTTACGAGCTGAAGTAGAAGGCGTAATAATCCTAGATGCTATCACCGGCAAAATGACAAAATACAGCGCTGGCGACATTCCATCTTGGATAGATGTTGCTTATAATGCAGACTTATTAATTGAACAAGTAGATGACTGGGGAACATATCAAAGTGGGTTCTTTAACAGTATCTTTAGCCAAAAGAATGTTATGAATACAACCGATGGTTATAATTACTTAGCAATAAACGACGATATTTACATGTACACAGGAATTACATCAATTGTAAACGATGAATCAAATTTGGGTTTCATACTATCAAATATGCGTACAGGTGAAACATCATTTTACAGTGCCCCTGGAGCAGAAGAATATAGTGCTATGGACTCAGCAGAAGGTGCAGTTCAGCAAATGAAATACAAATCAACTTTCCCACTACTAATAAATTTAGAAGGTAGACCAACATACCTAGTAAGCCTAAAAGATGCAGCTGGTCTAGTCAAAATGTATGGATTTATTGATGTAGAAGACTATCAAAAAGTAGTAGTTACAGACTCTAGTAAAGGAATTAACGAAGCTGCAAAGAATTACTTAAAAAATAATCCTGTAACAAATAACACAAGTAAAGGCGAAGAAAAAGAAATCACTATCAAAACTATTAGTTCAGCAGTAATTAACAGTACAACATACTACTACATAATTGATACAGAAGGCTTAAAATATAAAGCATCAATAGAACTAAGTGATGAACTACCATTTAAAAAAAGTGGAGATAAACTAAAAATAACATATCAAACAAAAGAAGATATTATAAATATAAATAAAATAGACTAGAAAGAGACCAAAATCTCTTTTCTTTATGATATAATTTACAAGGTGAAGAAAATGAATGAAATAATAATTAATGAATTAGCAGCTGAGCTAAATATAAAAACCAAACAAATAGAAGCGGTTTTAAAACTACTAGAAGAAGGCGCAACTATCCCATTTATTGCTAGATACCGTAAGGAGGCTACTGGCGCTTTAGATGAAAATCAAATTCAAAAAATTGACGAAAAATATAAATACTACTGTAATTTAATGGATAGAAAAAATACAGTTATCAAACTAATTGATGAAAAAGGAATGCTTACTCCCGAATTAAAAGAAAGCATTTTAGCCTGTACCAAACTTGTAGACGTTGAAGATATTTATTTACCTTACAAAGAAAAAAAGAAAACCAAGGGTAGTGAAGCAATTAAACTAGGATTAGAACCTCTAGCAAAAATGATTATGTCTTTTCCTGAAAAAGGAAACATGGATGATATCTGGTCAAAATCACCAGTTGAAAAAGATGTTGCAATAGAAAACACCAAATATATTATAAGCGAGTGGATTAGTGACAATGCTTATTATCGTAAATTTATAAGATATACTGTGCAAAACTATGGTAATATAACTAGTACCATGAAAAAGAATGCTGAAGATGAAAAAAAGACTTATGAGATATATTACGCATTTAAAGAAAAAATCAAACATGTTAAAAGCTATCAAGTATTAGCTATGAACCGTGGTGAAAAAGAAGGCATTCTAAGTGTTAAACTAGACTATGACCTAGATTATATTACAAATAAATTAGAAGAAAAAATAATCAAAAAACCAAATTCTTTTGTTAAAGACTATGTTATATTATCAATTAAGGACTCATTAAAACGATTAATATTACCATCTATTGAAAGAGAAATTCGTAGTGAACTTACTGAAAATGCAGACGATAGTGCTATTGATATTTTTAAAACTAATTTAGAAAACCTTTTAATGACTAGACCAATAATCGGTTATCGTGTTTTAGGATTTGATCCAGCATTTAGAACTGGTTGTAAACTAGCTTGTCTAGATGAAAGAGGAAACTTACTTCATATTGACGTTATCTATCCTCATGAACCCAAAAATGATAAAGAAGGCGCAAGAAAAAAAGTTTTAGAACTAATTAGTAAGTATAACTTAAATCTTATCGCTATCGGCAACGGAACTGCATCAAGAGAAAGTGAAGAGTTTATCGCTGAAACAATAAAGAATTTACCAAATGTCTACTACACTATTGTAAGTGAAGCAGGAGCAAGCGTTTATTCTGCAAGCAAAGAAGCTCAAAAAGAATTCCCTGACCTTGAAGTTCAAGAAAGAAGTGCTGTAAGTATCGGAAGACGTACAATAGACCCACTATCAGAACTTGTTAAAATAGATCCAAAAAGCATTGGTGTCGGTGAATATCAACACGATGTAAACTCTAAAAAGTTGACAGAAGGCCTTGATTTTACAGTAAGTAAAGTAGTTAATAATGTAGGCGTAAATATCAACACAGCATCTAACTTTATCTTAAAATATATCTCAGGATTAACTACAAGCTCTATCAATAAAATTCAAAAATTTAAAGAAAACAAAGACTTTACATCTAGAGAAGAATTAAAAAAACTAACTAATGATAAAGTATATGAACAAGCAGTTGGTTTCCTAAGAATAAACAATGGCAAAAATCTGTTAGATAATACGGGAATTCATCCAGAAAGCTATGAACTTACTAACAAAATATTAAATAAGTTAAATTTAAATATTAACGATATAAAAACCAAGGAATTTAAAGAAATTTTAGAAAAAGCAAATGTTGATGAACTAGCACAAGAATTCGGCGAAAAATATACCATAGAAGATATTATCAAGGAATTAAAAAATCCCGGACTAGACCCTAGAAACGAAGCTCCTGAAGTTATCTTAAGAAGTGACGTTTTAACAATTGATGACTTAAAAATTGGTATGGAATTAAAAGGAACTGTAAGAAATGTAGCTTCATTTGGTGCATTTGTAGACATCGGTTTACACGATGATGGTTTGCTTCACATATCTAAAATGAGTAAAAACTTTGTTAAAAATCCACTAGACATAGTAAGTGTAGGTGACATCATAACAGTCTACATAGATGCCATTAACAAAGAAACAAATAAAGTAAATCTCTCTTTAATTAAAAAAAATAGTTAAAAAGACTTGAAAAAATGACAAGATATGGTATAATTTATCTTGTCATTAGATGCAGGTGTAGTTTAATGGTAGAACTTCAGCCTTCCAAGCTGACCACGTGAGTTCGATTCTCATCACCTGCTCCAATTAAAAATTAATCATTCGTAAGAATGATTTTTTTATGTTATAATGTAGCTAGGTGATAAAATGAAATTAGTAGCTGCTGTATGTCCTAGTTGTGGAGCTAAACTTGATGTTAATCCAAATGAAGAATCTGTAGTTTGCAAATATTGTTCAAGTACGATAATAATTCAAGATGCTATTGCAAAATATAAAATTGAAATATCAGGTAATGTTGAAATATCCAATTTACCTAAAGTAGATAATTATATAAAAATTGCTGAAAGACATTTAAAAGATTGTGAATATCAAGATGCTTTTGATTATTATAAAAAAGCAATAGAACTTGATCCAGATAATCCATTTTTACTATTGCGTTATGAAATGTGTAGAATATATTTAAACGATGAAATAGACTATCTATTTGATAAATTAATGAAATATTTTAATGAATACGCTTCAGTTAAAATTGGACAAGATATATCTGAAATTACTACAGAAATAATAAATATTTTAAATTTATCATTTGAACAAACAAAAGAATATTATTCAAATGAAACATTAGATGTTTCTCAAATGAAAAAATGTCATCAGAAACTATTATCAATCATTAGTAGTTATGAAGAATTATTAAAATTAGATCCAGAAAATCCTGAACTAATCTCTCTTATTTATATTATTATAAAAGAAGATGTTAGGGATAAGAGTTATAAATCCGAAAATGGTT
>OIYV01000908.1_pt1 | contig 15208 bp, 16 predicted proteins | sample 1588251 | NCBI WGS metagenome assembly OIYV01 (sample SAMN03283282) | human gut metagenome | biome: human-associated habitat; material: feces | host: Homo sapiens | place: Peru | collected 2012
GAGGATCATGACGGGCGGGTCGGAGACCGCCGCGCGGGCTATGGATATAAGCTGGCGCTGACCCTGCGAGAGCCCCGAGCCGTCGCCCTTGAGCACGGTGTTGTAGCCGTCGGGGAGCATACGGATAAAGCCGTCCGCGTTGGCGAGCTTCGCCGCCTCTATGCACTGCTCATCCGTGGCTGAGGGATTGCCGTAGCGGATATTCTCCATGACCGTGCCCGTAAACAGGTTGACATCCTGGAGCACGACGCCGAGACTGCGGCGCAGGTCCGCCTTCTTTATCTTGTTGATGTTTATTCCGTCATAGCGAATTTTGCCGTCCGCTATGTCATAGAAGCGGTTGATAAGATTGGTTATCGTAGTCTTGCCCGCGCCCGTGGCGCCGACAAAGGCGACCTTCTGACCCGGCTCTGCGTAGAGCGTGATGTCGTGGAGGACTTCCTTTTCGGGCGTGTAGCCGAAATCGACATGATCGAGCACGACCTGACCCTCGAGCTTTGTGTAGGTCAGGGTGCCGTCGCCGTGCGGGTGCTTCCATGCCCACATTCCGGTATGCTCATTGACTTCGACTATCTCGCCGTTCTCCTCTTTTGCGTTGACGAGGGTGACATAACCGTCGTCCGTCTCGGGCTTTTCGTCCATGAACGTAAATATACGCTCGGCGCCCGCGAGGGCGTTGACTATGGAGTTGAACTGGTTTGATATCTGGGAAATCGGGTTTATAAAGTTGCGCGAGAGCACGAGGAACGAGGCTATCATACCCAGCGACACGGTGTTCACGCCCGTGAGCCCGAGGTTCTTCGTGCCGGCGATCGCCATATATGAGCCTATAACGGCTATGAGTATATAGAGGAAGTATCCGAACGCGTTGGTCATGGGCATCATCGAGGTCGCGTGACCGTTTGCGCTCGCCGCGTTGTGCTCCCAAACGGAGTTACGCTGCTTCATCTCTTTTTTGGACTGCTCCTCGTGGCAGAATACTTTTATAACCTTCTGCCCGTTTATCATCTCTTCAATGTAGCCGTCGAGGTCGGCTATGGACTTCTGCTGAGCGACGAAATATGCGCCGCTCTTGCCGATAACCTTCTTGATGAGCTGCATGATAATGACAAGCGACAGGCAGACGACAACAGTCAGTCCGACGCTGATATAGAGCATACAGCAGAACACGGCGGCGACGGTAAACGCGGATGCGATAAGCTGACCCATCGACTGCGCGAGCATCTGGCGCAGGGTGTCGGTGTCGTTCGTATAGAGGCTCATCGTGTCGCCGTGGGTGTGCGAGTCGAAATATCTTATCGGCAGGCGCTGCATCTTTTCAAACATCTCGTCGCGTATGGTTTTCAGCGTGCCCTGGGCAACCGTTACCATGCGGCGGTTATAGATGAGCGTTGAGAGCGTGCCGATGAGGTAGACAGCAGCCATGGTTATCAGCGCGCGTATGAAGCCCGAGAAGTCGGGCGAGGCCTTACCTATCATGGGGGTTATATAGTCGTCGATGAGCGATTGGAGGAACATCGACGCCGCCGCGCCCGCAACGGAGCTCAGCAAAATGCAGACGGTGACCAAAACGAGCGTTCCCTTGTAGTTCTTCATATATGAGAGCAGGCGCTTGAGCGTTCTCTTGTCGAGCTTGCGCACGGGCATTCCCGCCCCGCCGGGCATACGGCTGCCGTGCATGGGCATAGGTCTTTTACTCATCGCTGTTTCCTCCCTTCTGCTGGGATTCGTAAACCTCGCGGTAGATATCGCAGGTCTTTAAAAGCTCTGCGTGCGTGCCCTGCGCGACTATTCTGCCGTTGTCGAACACGAGAATCTTATCCGCGTTTTGAACCGAGCTTATGCGCTGGGCGATGATTATCTTCGTCGTCTGCGGCATATACTTGGAAAGTCCCTTTTGAATGAGTGCATCGGTATGGGTATCGACCGCGCTCGTCGAGTCGTCCAAAATGAGCACCTTGGGATTCTTGAGCAGGGCGCGGGCTATGCAGAGCCTCTGCTTCTGGCCGCCGGAGACGTTTGTGCCTCCCTGCTCGATATAGGTGTTGTAGCCGTCGGGCATCGCGCTGACAAATTCATCGGCCTGCGCGAGCTTGCAGGCGTGCTTCAGCTCATCATCTGTGGCGTTTTCGTTGCCCCAGCGCAGGTTTTCCGCTATCGTGCCGGAAAACAGCTCGTTCTTCTGCAGAACCATGGCAACGGCATTTCTCAGCGTATCAAGATCATATTTTCTCACGTCCGCGCCGCCGAGCGTCACTTCGCCGCCCGTCACATCGTAGAGGCGCGGGATGAGCTGAACGAACGAGGACTTCGAGGAGCCTGTGCCGCCGATTATACCGACCGTTTCGCCCGAGGCTATATGTACATTTATATTTTCAAGCACCTTCGTGTCCGCCTTTGAAGCGTAGGCGAACTCGACGTTTCTGTAATCTATCTCGCCGTCCTTCACTTCGAGAACCGGGTCGTCGGGATTGGAGATATCGGTTTTTTCGTTGAGTATTTCCGCTATACGCTGGGCGGAGGAGCTCGCTATGACCATCATGGCAAAGACCATGGAGAGCATCATAAGGCTCATGAGTATCTGCATGGCGTAGGTGAAAAGCGCCGTGAGCGAGCCGGTTGTCAGCCCCAAGGCGGCGTTGTTGCCGCTGGCTATAACCGCCTTTGCGCCGAACCACGAGATGAGAATCATGCAGGTGTATACGCAGACCTGCATCACGGGCGCATTAAGAGATATAAGGCGCTCGGCCTTTGCGAAATCCCTGTATATCTTCTCGGACACTTTTTCAAATTTGCTTATCTCGTGCTCCTCCTGATTGAAGGACTTGACGACTCTTATGCCGCGCACATTCTCCTGAACGATGTTGTTGAGCTCGTCGTAGGTGTGGAAAACGCGCTTGAACACGGGGTGCACCTTGAGCACTATCAGCGCGAGCAGAGCCGCAAGAACGGGGATGACCGCGACAAAGATAAGCGATATTTGGCGGCTTATTCTGAATGAGACTATCATGGCGAAAATCAGCATTGAGGGGCCGCGTATCGCCATTCTTATGAGCATTTGAAATGCATTCTGTACATTCGTGACATCCGTCGTCAGTCTCGTAACGATGGAGGCCGTTGAAAATTTATCGATGTTCGAAAACGAAAACGTCTGCACGTTGTCATACATATCGCTGCGCAGATTCGCGCCGAAGCCCGCGGACGCACGCGCGCCGAGGAACGCCGCCAGCATTCCCGTGACCATCTGAAACACGGCGAGGCAAAGCAATATAAGGCCGTATTTCCAAACCATGGACATTACTCCGCCCTCGATGCCGTTGTCGATAAGTCCCGACATACACAGCGGAATAACTATCTCGAACACGACTTCAAACGCGGACAAAAAGACGGTTATCCACGAAACCTTTTTGTACTCGCGCATACTCTTTTGCAGAGTTTTTATCATATTCTCACTCCCTCTTTACTTCTTTGCTCCACTCTCCGCACAGCAGCCTTGACCGCCGTCTATCCCGAGGTTTTTGCATATCCTCGAAAGATATCCGCGCAGCTGCTCCGTTTCCTTGTCGGTGAACGATTTCAGCATCTCCCGTTCACTCAAATCTATAGAACGGCGTATTTCGAGGTTTATGTCCCTGGATTTGTCGGTTAAGCGGACTAACTTGTTTCTCTTGTCCGCCGGGTCGGCGCAGGTTGACAGAAATCCGCCCTGCTCCATGCGCGTGACTATTCCGACTACCGTCGGATGCGAGACATGTGCGTAATCCTCGATTTCTTTTTGCGTCGCTTGCCCGCCGTGCTCTGCGAGGAATCTCAGAATACGCGACTGCGCAAAGGTCAGCCCGTGCTTGCTCAGTCCCGCATCGGCGTTGGCTTTCAGACGGTTGTCTATGAGCTTAAAGAAATATCCGATGTGCTCCATAGCGATCTCCTTTCCGCAAAAAAATCCGTTCGGCATAATATTAAGTGTAGCACGCTACACATTATACATATATGAGCGCCGATTGTCAACAATATGTTTGTAAACAATTTGTGACCTCGGCGCCGAAGTTTTTTATGTTTTATTTTCGTTTAATCTAAAGACGGTGCGAATGAGCTCGGACGCGGCGCGGATACCCTGTTCATCGGGGTTCATGAGCAGCAGGCGCGACGTGCCGCCGATACAGAAGATTATCTTCTCCTTGCGCTCCGGCTCGTCATCGTCGTTTAGATATATTTTGAAGAGAGCCGCCTCGGCGTCGTTTAGCAGAGATGCGATATCGCCGCCGTAGAGCGCGTTTAGGAGCCGCTCCTCGCGCAGGATAGCGCCGACCAACTCGGAGACGAAGGCATAGGTGTCGCTGAACGCCTTCTCCGCGCAGTCGCAGCGGCTAAGGATATCGGCAACCGTCTCGCGGCAGATGTGGCGGTGCAGGCTCTCCATGGTGTCGTAGTGGGAATAGAAGGTAGTTTTGTTGATAAGCGCCTCCCTGCACAGGTCGCTGACCTTGACGGGCGACGGGTCGCGCATACGCATATCGACATAGGTGTGGACTATCAGCCGCTCCGTTTTGATATAGCGCAGATCGTTTTTATTTGCCATTTAACCGCCTCTTTTCGGAATAAGTTGCTTATATTACCAAAGTGCGAAAGTGTTTCTTGATTAAACAACTTTCGTTGCTTATAATGTTAGCACATACTAAAAAACATTACAAGGGGGAGTGCGCCGAATGAACAGAAAAGACCGTAAGGACCGCACGGTTTATATCATGCTCACCGATTATCCGGACAAAGTCTCGCGGGCAATAAAAAGAGTCGGTCTTTGGGAATACTCCCATATGTCTATAAGCACGGACGAACACTATCCGAAATTTTTCAGCTTCACGGGCAAGCGCGGATTCATGACCGAGGACTTCGACCTCCATCCGACCTACAAAGGCACGGACGTTCCCTGCGCGCTGTTTGCTCTGCCGGTGACGGAGACGGAGCTTCGCAACGTCGAGCGCATAATAAAGCACATGACCTCAAACGCCGAGAAATACAAGTACAGCTATATCGGCCTTGCTCTGCTGTATTTGCGGATAATCCCCAAGCAGCGCGGACGCGACACCTGTGTGGGCTTCGTATCGCGCACGATAAGGGAGCAGACCTCGCTCTCCGAGGGACGCAGAAAGAAATTCTGCAGTCCGAACGACATAAAGTCTTTTTTCATAAACCAGCTCGTATTCGAAGGCCCGCTGAGAGTCCTGCTGCAAAAGGGAAAAGCATAAAAACAAAAGACCCGCCGCCGGTTAGCCCGCGCGGCGGATTTTCAGTTAAAATCGACACGAAGCCCGATTTATCTAACCGACACCGACGGCATTTTATGCACGGTCAATTAAAACGGCGCGACCGCCGAGGCCGCGCCGTTTTTAATATTTAACCGCACTGCGGGCAATCTGAAATTCATACTTCCCTGAACACCGCCGCGAAGCCGCCGGAGGGGCGCATTGCTATGTCCGCGCTGTCCGCGCCGGTGACGCATATTTTCGTGCGGTTGAATCCGCGCTGATCCGCGAGGTCGTCGGTGTAAAGCTCCGCCTCGTATTTTTTGCCGCCCGACAAAAACGAAAACGGCAGATTTATATTCCGCTCGCCCTGCGAGCCGTTGAATACGGCCAAATACCATGTGTCCGCGCTGCGCCGCGCAAATATTGCGAGCTCGCCTATTTTGCTGCCGGGGAGCACGTGCGTCTCGTTCCAGATTACCGGCAGGGGCGATACAAATGAGTCGAGCCCGTGGGCTTTCAGTATAGACGGATCCTCGCTGACGGTGAAAAACGCGGAGTTATATATTATTGCGGAGGCGAGCATATGGCAGATGCTCACTTCGTTCAGGCATCTCGGCACGGAGAAGCACAGCGGCGTATAATCCGCATTCCCGCCGAGCATCCTTGTAAACGGGAGAATCGTGTCGTCGTCCCCGTCGGCCTTGCATTGGAGTCCGCGAATCGCCTCCATGCTCATCACGTTCGGGAAGGTGCGGCGCAGTCCTGTCGGCTTCTGCGGGTTGTGGTATATGACCATCAATTTGTGCTCCGCGGCCTCGAGCGCGAAGCGGCGGTAAAACTCGGTCATGAACTGCGTCTCGCTCTCTATGTGGTCTAATTTTATGCCCTTTATCCCGAGCCTTTGGCATTTTTTGAAGAACCTGCGCCTGTACGGCGCAAACCACACCCTGTCCATGGCGGACTGCCAGAGCCATATCCCGACGGAGCGCTTCTCGGCGTCGTCAACGAGCTCCTTAACTTTTTTAAACGCGCCGTGCTCCGTTCTCGCCCAGTCGCGCCAGCCGTTGTCCGCGAGATTATATTCGTATCCCGCCTGCTCCGCGAGGGCGTTGAATTCCATTATCTTTTCGAATCGGCGGCTGTGCTCCTCGTCTATGAAATACGACCACGCGCTCTTGCCGGGGCGTATCCATTCGGCATTTTCGTATATTTTTCCGCTTGACGGCGCGGCGGCGTGGGTTATGACGCGGCAGCGGACAAGCTCCTCGAGCGAGCGGCAGACTGTAATTATGCGCCAAGGAGTTTTTCTGCCTTTTATGAAGAATTTGTCCGTATCCCAGAGCTCGACCTTGAATTTGCCCGCGCCGAGCGAGCGCAGCGCCATGCCGGGATAGTTCTCGATATCCGATTCGGTTATCATTGTATATATGTCTTTTTCGGGGAACTCGAATGCGGTCATGCAGGAGAAAATTTCGCCCGAGGGGAGCGCCGAGGTCTTTTTTGTCAGCGTCTTGCCCTGCATCTTTTTGAGATCCGTCTGATATCTGCAAACCGTGTCGCCGGGCACGTTGAACTGCGTCGGCTCGTCGGCGACGAGCAGCCCCGTATTCTTATCAAAGAGCAGACGGAAGCCGAAGCCGTCGTTCCATAGGCGCACCTCGAGCGAATATCGGAATTTTTTCGAGCGCACGGGGAAGATATAATTTATGTGCCTGTCGGTGATGTCAGTCTCGGTGTCGGGGTCGCGCCGTATTTCTTCTCTTGAGTCTGTTTTCGGCTCGCCGAGTACGGCATCCTCGCCGAGATTTACCCCGCCCTGAACGAGCAGCCCTATTTCGGACGGCTCGATTACGGGCGTTTTGCCGACTGCCGCAGAATATGTAAGCTTACCGCCCGAGACGGTCACCTCGAGCGCACCGTCGGGGCTTTTGAGAATATAGCTGTCCCGATTTTTGATAAATTCCGCGGCGCAGTCCGTTTTGCGCCCGAATACGGAATATGCCGCAAAGCAGGCGCGTGCCTGTATTCCGAGCAGCAGCCGTCCTGTTTCCCTCATCATATATATCACCCCGTTAAACGCACATTGTCATGCACATTATAATATAAATTAATTTGCAACACAAGTTGATATTTCAGCCCGGATATGTTATAATCCAAAGTAATTGAGCAAAAGGAGCGATTGTATGAAAAGCAATGTAGTTATCACCACAGACAGCCCTGCCGATTTAAGCGCGGAGCTTGAAAGCAGATACGATATACGTGTACTGCCGCTGTATGTTAATCTCGGAGGAAAATCATACCGCGACGGAATAGATATAACCACTCCCGATATTTTCAGGCACTACGACGAGACGGGCGAGCTGCCTACGACCTCGGCTATTCCGATAGGCGACTACGAGGCCTTCTTCAAGTCCTTTATCGACGAGGGAAAGAAAGTTGTCCATTTCTCGCTGAGCTCCGAGATATCCTCGACCCATCAGAACGCGAGACTCGCCGCGGAGGGAATGGACGGAGTTTATGTCATCGACTCGCGCCATCTGAGCTCCGGTATCGCGCTCCAGGTCATAAGAGCCTGCGAGATGCGCGATGAGGGCATGAGCGCGGAGGATATAGCGAAGGCCGCCGTTGATTTGAACAAAAAGACCTGCACGAGCTTTGTGCTCGACAAGCTCGAATATATGAAGAAGGGCGGCCGTTGCTCGACGGTTGCCGCGCTCGGAGCCAACTTGCTCTCTATCCGTCCGTGCATCGAGATGAAGGACGGCAAGCTCGGAGTTGCGAGAAAGTATCGCGGCAAGATACTCGACGTCAAGAAGAAGTATATCGAGGATGAGCTCAGCGCCCATAAGGACGACGCCGACCTTTCGCGCATTTTCCTGACCTCGTCGAGCGCTTCGGATGCCGAGGTGAAGGAGTTCACCGCGCTGATAAAGAGCATTCTCCCGTTCAAGGAGGTTCTCATCGGCTGCGCGGGCTGCACCATCGCAAGCCACTGCGGACCCGGATGCATGGGAATACTTTTCATGACTAAATAAATGAAAGAAAAAGCCGCCGCCTGTCTGAATTCAAACGGGTCGGCGGCGTTTTTGATACGGAGAAAAGATGATTAAAAATATAATTTTCGATATGGGCAACGTGCTTCTTAAATATGATACAGACCTACCGCTCGGCGCGTTCTGCCCCGATGAGGAAGCAAGAAATTTTATTCGCCGCGAGCTGTTCGAGAGCGCGGAGTGGATAGAGGCCGACAGGGGAAACATAACCGACGGCGAGATGCTTGCAGCGGCCAAGGAGCGGGTGCCTAAAGAATATCATGACGCGCTCGAAAAATGTGAGCGCCGCTGGCCGGAGTTTCTGGACAGGATTGACGGCGCGCCTGAGTTCTGCCGCGCGATGAAGCGGAGCGGGAGGAAAATCTATGTCCTCTCAAACGCGAGCGGGCGATTCTATGAATATTTTCCGCGCTTCTACGATATCGACTTCTTCGACGGCGCGGTAGTCTCGTGCGACCTGCACATCATTAAGCCCGACAGGAGGATATACGAATATATCCTCGATAAATACGGGCTGAAAGCCGAGGAGTGTTTGTTTATAGACGACCTCGAAAGAAACGTGCGCGGGGCGGAGGAAGTCGGAATAAACGCCGTGAGGTTCGAAAACAACTACGGAGAGATAGCGAAAAAATACGGACTTTGACGGAGAGGGCTGCCGCTAAATGCGGCAGCCCCCTGTTTTTATGATTTCTTTTTTGTCTTTGTTTTTCGTCTGTATTTCGCAAAGCAGATGACGCTTGCCGTGACAAGCCCCAAGCCAATAACGAGCACCCAATGCAGATAGTAGGTGTTGAGGAACGGAACGAACGAATAGACGGGCACGCGTGTTGTCGCCATGCGGTGTTCTTCGGATATCTGCGTTGTCCCGTCGGGGAGAATCTCCATCATCGGACCGTGGTCGTAGGTTACTTTTTGATACGACTCAATGACCTGCGATAAAGTCAGCAGTACGCCGACGATTATGATTCCGAGCACGAGAGTGATTATGCCCGCGATGAGCAGCTGACGGCTCTGCTCCGCGTTTTTGACCTTTTCTGCGGTGCGGGCTACTGCGGGGATGTCCTCGTCGCTGTCGAGTCCGTCCTTTATAAGATAGTCGGTCGTGACGCCGAAAAGCTCGCTTAACTGAACGATGTTGTCCGTGTCCGGAACGGCAGTACCGAGCTCCCATTTTGATACCGCCTGCCGCGAGACCGTTATCCTGTTTGCAAGCTCCTCCTGTGACCAGCCGCGCTCTTTTCTGAGCTTTTGCAGTTTTTCGGGGAAGTTCATGTTGATGTACTCCTTTTTGATTACTTACTATATGTATATTGTAAAAAAATTAGCCCAATAGGTTTTGCTACCCAAGCATCTGATTCGATCATTTGACCATTATACTTAATTTGTATGCGTTTACAGTTTCCTTTCCGATTGTTGTACTTATATCGTGTTTAGTTTCAGCATCTTTTGAATAAGTTTCGGAAATATCGCAAGACCCGTAAAACCGGTCGGAGCCATATTTGTTTACATCGTAAAAGAGGTTTAAGCTATGGCGGACATTTCGAATTTCATATAATAATGCCATTGGTTCAAAAGGTGTTGAATTGTTAATATGTATGGTGGAAATTGAATCTTTATATTTAAGCTCGCTTGTATTATACTGGGAATTTTCTGCTTTTTCAAGCTTTTGCCAAAGCTAATCAACTCCTTGCTTTTTAGTTATTGCGTTTTCTGTGTAATAAAAAGAGTGTCGGTATCCGTATCGAAAACAAGAAACAAAGAGTTTTCGTAAAGCTCCATCTGTTTCCAAATATAGTTGCTATTCCAATTAGGACAATTTTCATCTGAAAGTTTCAAATCTGAAAGGGTTTCTTGGAAATGCTCTTCAAACGCAGGAGATTTTTTTGATGAAAAATCATCGAAAAACTCACTTCGCTCTTTAACTTCAAATACAGTGTAACGGACACCGTCATTATGTGAGCTGTTTCCGTCCTTTATATCAAGCTTTACTTTCATTTTGTCAGGAAGTTCGATATCCCAGTTCTGCTCATATATTCTTTTTGCCGAGTAATATAAATTCCCCGCAACATAAAGTCCGATTGGAATGGCAATTGCTAAGACGAGGACGAGGGCGATAATACACTTTTTATTGTTAATAATGACGCTCCTTCCTGTAATAAGATGCTTCGTAAGTCGAGCGGCTGTGCAAGCGATCAGGCAGTCAACGGCATCGCCACCTTTTTAAAATTTGTAACACAAATTGGAGCTTTCGATTGTTGTGTTACAATAATTATTATATATAAATCAAAATTTCGGTCAACATATCAAAGTTTGCAATCCGTCAACCGGAGCTTACATTGAGTGTTTTTTCGGTTGCGGCGAAAAAAACAAAAAATTTTTTCTTTCGAAAACCCTCTATCTTGTCCGCATTTTGACTAAAATATCCATATATAGAGGGTCGATTTTTATCACGAAAGTTTTTGAAAAAATATTGCGAAAACCCTTGCAATACAAGGCTTTGTGTGGTATTATTATCAGGCATGATTGTGGGAAGTGGGGCAAGTACGCCCTAAACACAATCAGCTGATATGCGATGATGCAGAAGGTGGCCGTCCTTTGAGACGGGGAATTTCTGCGGAGTATGTCCGATTTTAAAACCGGGCGAAACAGGTCTGACTGCCGCACGGGGTGCGTTTCCCTCGCACCTTCGCTTGAGGCAGCAGTAATTGCATCTGCTTTCAACAAACCCGGAAATATCGTTTTCCGGTTTTTTAAAAGGGAAACGATGAAACACCCGGAGGCGTTGAAAGAAAAGAGCAATGCCCGCCAATTATTAAGGAGGCGCAAACAATGGCAGCAAAGGGAAAAATCAGAATCAGACTTAAGGGCTATGACCACAACCTCGTCGACAAGGCGGCGGAGAAGATCGTAGAGACCGCAAAGAGAACCGATGCTCAGGTCTCAGGTCCCGTACCGCTCCCGACAGAGAAGGAAGTCGTTACCGTCCTTCGCGCAGTCCACAAGTACAAGGACTCCCGCGAGCAGTTTGAGCAGCGTACACACAAAAGGCTCATAGACATCATCAGACCTTCAGCAAAGACTGTTGAAGCTCTTACCGGTCTTGAGCTTCCCGCAGGCGTGGATATAGAGATCAAACTCTAATACATTATATATATGCGTGAGAGCGCGAATATAATGTACGCCGCAGGTCAAGTTGGCGAGAGCCAACCAATAACCTAAAGGAGGAGAAAGGAACTATGCAAAAAGCACTCATCGGAAAGAAGATCGGCATGACTCAGATCTTCGATGCAAACGGAAACGTTGTTCCCGTAACAGTCGTCGAGGCAGGCCCCTGCTCTGTCGTTATGAAGAAGACTGTTGAAAACGACGGCTACGAGGCTGTTCAGCTCGGCTTCGGCGACGTCAAGGTACAGAGAGTCAACAAGCCCGAGAAGGGTCACTTCGACAAGGCGGGCGTCGCCCCCAAGAAGTCCCTCAGAGAGTTCAGACTTGACGACCAGTCGAGCCTCAACGTGGGCGATATCCTCAAGGCTGACGTTTTCGCTGTCGGCGATCACGTTGACGTTGTAGGTACAAGCAAGGGTAAGGGCACCGCAGGCGCCATCAAGAGATGGAACTTCTCCAGACTCAAGATGACTCACGGTACCGGCCCCAACGCAAGACACGCCGGTTCTCTCGGCGCGTGCAGCGATCCCTCGAGAGTTTACAAGGGAAAGAAGCTCGCAGGTCACCTCGGCCACGAGAGAGTTACTATCCAGAATCTTGACATAGTCAAGGTCGACGCTGAGAACAACCTTATCGCCATAAAGGGCGGTATCCCCGGCCCCAAGGGCGGCCTCGTTCTCATCAGAGACAGCGTTAAGAATGTGTAAGAAAGGAGTAGAGTTTAATGCCTAATTATTCAGTTTTTGACAAGACCGGCAAGAAGGTATCGGACATTGCCCTTTCGGACGCGATCTTCGCAATCACCCCGAACGCTTCGGCAATGCACCTCTGCGTGGTAGCATATTTGGCAAACCAGCGCCAGGGCACTCAGTCTACCCTTACACGCGCTGAAGTCAGAGGCGGCGGCAAGAAGCCCTGGAGACAGAAGGGCTCGGGCCGCGCAAGACAGGGCTCCATCAGAAGCCCGCAGTGGACCCACGGCGGCGTCGCACTCGGCCCCAAGCCCCGTGAGTACGGCAAGACAGTCAACAAGAAGGTCAGAAGACTCGCTATGAAGTCCGCTCTTTCTTCCAAGGTTGCAGCCGAGGAGCTTATAGTCCTCGACAGCCTCGAGATGAACGAGATAAAGACCAAGGAAGTTGTCAGCGTTCTCAAGGCTCTCGAGACCGGCAAGAAGGTTCTCATCGTCCTTCCCGAGAAGAACGAGACCGTCTACAGAAGCGCTCGCAACATCAAGGGCGTCAAGACCACTCTTGTCAGCACACTCAATGTTTACGATATCCTCAACTGCGATTCTCTCGTAGTGCTCAAGGATGCCGTATCTAAGATTGAGGAGGTATACGCATGAGCAAGATAGCACAGGACATCATCCTTCGTCCTATCATCACCGAGGAAAGCATGCTCGGTACAGCGGACAAGAAGTACACCTTCTCCGTTGCAAAGGACGCAAACAAGATAGAGATAGCCAAGGCAGTCGAGGAGCTCTTCAAGGTCGAAGTCAAGAGCGTCAACACTGTTAACTGCCGCGGCAAGAAGCGCCGCTACGGCCGTTTCGAGGGATACACTTCCTCGTGGAAAAAGGCTATAGTGACCCTCACGGAGGACTCCAAGACCATCGAGTTCTTCGACGGCATGATGTAATAATCAACCAATAATCCGGCGGTAAAGTATGGAGGGTCGACACCTCCGCAAAGCCGCTATAAGGAGAGTGAAACCAAATGTCGATCAGAGTTTACAAGCCGACAACAAACGCTCGTCGTAATATGTCGGTCACAGATTACTCCGGGCTGTCAAAGGTTGCTCCCGAGAGAAGCCTTCTCGCTCCTCTCTCCAAGAATTCCGGACGCAACAGCTACGGCAGAATCACCGTTCGCCATCGCGGCGGCGGAAATCGCAGAAAGTATCGTATAATCGACTTCAAGCGCGATAAGTTCGATGTTTCCGCGACTGTTAAAACACTTGAGTACGATCCCAACCGTTCAGCTCATATAGCTCTGCTTGAGTACGCCGACGGCGAGAAGAGATACATCATCGCTCCCGCAGGCCTCTCGGTGGGCGACACGGTTGTCGCAGGACCCGACGCCGATATCAAGGTCGGCAACGCACTTCCCCTGACCAACATCCCCACCGGTACATTCGTTCACAATGTTGAGCTTTATCCCGGCAGAGGCGGTCAGCTGGCAAGAGCGGCGGGCAACTCCGCACAGCTCATGGCTAAGGAAGGCGCATACGCCCTTCTTCGTCTGCCCTCGGGCGAGCTGAGAAACGTTCCCGCCTCCTGCATGGCAACAATCGGTCAGGTCGGCAACGTTGACCACGAGAATGTTAAGATCGGTAAGGCAGGCCGCAACCGTCACCTCGGTTGGAGACCCACCGTCCGCGGCTCCGTCATGAACCCGAACGACCACCCGCACGGCGGCGGTGAGGGCAAGAGCCCGATCGGCCATCCCGGCCCTGTGACCCCGTGGGGCAAGCCCGCGATGGGTTACAAGACCCGCTCCAAGAAGAACCCGACGAACAAGTTCATCGTCAAGCGTCGTAACGATAAGTAAAAGGAGGCAATGTAAAAATGAGCAGAAGCATTAAAAAAGGCCCGTTTGTTGCCCCTGAGCTCATCAAGCGAGTCGAAGAAATGAACAAGACCGGCGAGAAGAAGGTCCTCAAGACCTGGAGCCGTGCCACTACCATTTTCCCGTCCTTCGTAGGACACACCATCGCAGTACACGACGGCCGCCGTCATGTTCCTGTATACGTCACCGAAGATATGGTCGGCCACAAGCTCGGCGAGTTTGCTCCCACCCGTACCTTCCGCGGCCATGCAGGCAGCAAGACCGGCAAGTAAGGAGGAGAGAACATGGACGAAAAGAAAATGGCAAGAGCAGAAGTCAAGTATGCTCGCATTTCTCCCCGTAAGGTCGGCATCATCTGCGATATGATCCGCAATAAGGACGTCGCCGTTGCAAAGGCACTCATGCAGCACACCCCCAAGGCAGGCTGCGAGTACATGATCAAGCTTCTTGACAGTGCCAAGGCAAACGCGGAGAACAATTTTGAAATGGATCCCGAGAAGCTCTATGTTGCAGTTGCATACGCAACCGGCGGCCCCATCCTCAAGCGCGGCATGCCCAGAGCGCAGGGCAGATACAATCGCATTCTGAAGAGAACCACTCACATCACCATCGGTGTGAGCGAGAAGGCTTAAGCAGGAGGTTACTATGGGACAGAAAGTTAATCCCCATGGATTGCGCGTTGGCGTAATTAAGGATTGGGACTCTCGCTGGTATGCCCGCGAGGACAAAGTTGGTGATCTGGTAGTTGAGGATTACAACATCCGCAAGTACCTGAAGAGCACCCTGTACTCTGCCGGCATTGCCAAGATCGAGATTGAAAGAGATAACGCGAACAAGGTTCGCATCAATATTCATTGCTCCCGCCCCGGCGTTGTAATCGGCAAGGGCGGCAGCGAGATTGAGAAGCTCCGCCTGAAGCTGGAAGCTATGCTCAAGAAGCCCGTGAACGTCAACATCGTTGAGGTTCGCAGCCCCGACATGAACGCTCAGCTGGTTGCAGAGAACATCGCTGCTCAGCTGGAGAAGCGTATCGGCTACCGCAGAGCCATGAAGAAGGCAATGCAGAACGCCACTCGCCTGGGCGCTAAGGGCATCAAGGTCACCTGCGGCGGCCGTCTTGGCGGCGCCGAGATCGCACGCAGCGAGACTTATCATGAGGGCACCATCCCCCTGC
>OIYV01000909.1_pt1 | contig 15207 bp, 17 predicted proteins | sample 1588251 | NCBI WGS metagenome assembly OIYV01 (sample SAMN03283282) | human gut metagenome | biome: human-associated habitat; material: feces | host: Homo sapiens | place: Peru | collected 2012
CTTTAGCTCAGTTGGTTAGAGCATCCGGCTCATAACCGGGCGGTCGTAGGTTCGAGTCCTACAAGATCCACCATTTTTTATTTGCGGGTGTGGCGGAACTGGCAGACGCGCTAGACTTAGGATCTAGTGGATTAATCCGTGCAGGTTCAAGTCCTGTCACCCGCACCATTGACAAGTTTGTTCGAACTATTCGAACTTTTAGATAGATATCAATCAGAAATGATTGATTTTTTTGTTTAGAAAAAAATGCATGCCAGCAGATGAGATTGAAATTTGACTTAGAAATAAAGTGATTTTTTCTTTTTTATTTTAACTTTGATTTACTCAGTATTTAATATATGATATATTATAATCAAGGGAGGTCACATGGATAATCGTTTAATCGAAAAACTAAAGTGCTTAGATGAGTCAATGGCAAGAACACATAAAAAAATTACTCAAGATAATTTGAATGAAATACAAACAGATCAAGCCTTAAATTTATTACATAGCCAATATAAAGATTGTCTAACTATATTATCACTTTTAGGCGAAGAATTTGTTTATCGTTTTAGATATGCTATATTAAGTGAAATAGAAGCACTATTAGTTGAATCTAACTTTTTTAATAAAACAACTGGACAAGCAGGAATAATGAAATGACACTTTAAAAGGTGTCACTTTTTTTGTCAAAGAAAAAATCTCCGAAGAGATTAATTAACTTATTAATTACAGTTCCAAGGTTCTAAAACGCAATCTTGACATTTTTTGAAATTGCTTGCCGGCATTTCACGGTATCCGTTAACTGTACCAAATAACCACATAACTATTGTAGGCACAAAGAATATTAATACTCCTGCAATAGCACGATACATTAAACTTTTACTAGCTTTTTTAATATCGTCATCTTTACCACCTACTACAGCTTTTCCTAAGTCGAACATTCCGTACCCAATAATTAATAATGGAATAGCTATTTTAAATACTGTTAGTATCCAACCTATAAATCCTAAAATATCTGCTGCTTCATCACAAAAACCAGTTATATTCATGCTCACATCTCCCTTACATACTTAAATTTTATATGAATTTATGGTAATTGTCAACAAATTATTTAAATATACCAAAAATTCCACCTTCTTGTTTACTAAAACCTAGCTTACCAAGAAGTTTATCTACTGCTAACAATCTATCTGCCCTATCATTAATAACTGGCATATTATAGAAGACTTTAAATTTTGTTTCATACTCAAAATTTGCTAATTCTTCATCCTTGATAGCACTTTGATTTAATATTACTTTTCCATCTTTGACTTTTTCTCGTAAATTGTTATCTTTTTTTAAAGCTTTATTTAAACTTATTGTTCCAGGATTTACTAAATATAAAATATCCGTACAAAATTGTTTTTCTGGCAAATCATTTAAATCAATTAAGATAATATCAATATTTCTAAGCGCATTTATTTTGAATTTTAATTCTTCGGCTGATGTACAGAAACTAAGATCAGGATCGTTAAAATAGATTGAATCTTGTTTAAACATTTCAAAAGCGATAACTTTATAATTTGCTTTTAATTGTTTTAACATCATATGCATTAAAGTTGTAGCTCCTGCGTGCTCTGTTACATTTTGTAATCCAATAATTCTAGCTTTAATTTTGATTTGCTCTTCTTCTTTTATGTAATCCACATTACTAAAAACATTTGGATTAGTAAATGCTGGTTTATATTCATCATTATTAAAGTTTGCGCTTAAATTTGCATTAGCAACGTAAGATTGATTACCAAATGCATTTGGTGATGTACTTACGCTTTGATTAATATCATTTTGACTTGTGTAAGATGATTCACTTAAATATTTTTTAACATTATCTAATGTATTTGGATGATTTAATAAATAGTTTATTCCTGCGGCATTTCTAGTAAAATTATAGTAACCATTTTCAACTAAGTATTTTAAGTAGTTATTACTACTAACTAGTTCACTATCGTTAAGAAGAATAATTACTTTTGATGCAGGAAAGAAACTTAAAAAATTTAAGACCTCTTTGATATCAAAATAATTTTTGATTGCGGTTATATCAATTATCGCTTTACTATAAATAAAGTTTGTTAATTGACTTTCAATCATTTCTCTAGTGAACTCGCCATCTAAGGTCTTGATGGTATCTAAATTAGCACTATCAATTATTATTCCATTTAGATTTTTTATTGCAATATACATTCAATCACCTATTTCCATCCTGGTACGTTATCTTTAGCAAAGTATATCGGTTTAGTTTCACCTGTTATTGGAAATGTAAATATTTCACCTAATATTGGTAGATCTACTCTAAAAAAAACTGTAACTTTATAATAACTTTTTTTTATATTACCACTAGTATCTTCTGTCTTAGCAACACAATACCTATACTGGTTTGCATTAGCATAATAAGGGATAAAGCCATTTACAAGTGTACCATCACCTTGTTCTGTTAAATTTTTAGGACAACTACTATATATTAAATATCCTACTGTAGTTAGATAAGCTTCGATTTCTTTCTGACTATCATCACTTAGTCCCTCGTTTTTTTCAATGATATTTACAATACCATTTTTAACCTTAAATGCTTTTGAATAATTAATTGAAAGCGCTAAAAAGCTTGAAAATAAAACTATAAAAACTAAAACAATTGTTAAAAGCCAAGTTCCACCAATTGCTTCTCTCATTTATATTATTACTTTCTAGCCTTCTTGCTTTTGTTGTTGTTGACCGCCAGCACCTTTATCAGGACATTTTACTTCTTTAGTAGTGTCACATTTTTCGTCGTCACAATAATAGCAAGTACACATTCCGTTTGATTGACATTCCTTACAGTTAAATGCTTGTGTACACTTTGTACTCCTTGTGATATTAGCCTTAATTGATGGCCAGATCAATGTAGTAAATACTACTCCTATTGCGGCGATTGCTACTACTGCTACGGCAGTCATACTTAGTTCGCCTGATGCTTCTTTCATTTTTTTATTCCTCCTATTCTTAAAATAATTATAATATAGTTTAACTACTAAATCAATATTTATGTAAAGAAAAAGATAACAATTTCTTGTTATCTTGAGCTAATACCTGTACGATCTGGATAGTATTTACTTGGCTTATCTTTACTATTATTTTTATTATGAGAGTCCTCTAAGATACCATCAATTTTGTTAACAACGGCATAGTTTTCTTGAGTACTTTCAACATTAAATGTTCCAGTAACAGTTGCTACCTTAACACTTACTTTTGGTGGTGCTTCATATATATCGTAAAACGAAATTTTGTAGTTTTTATTGATGTTTATGGTTTCTGAAAATCTTCTAATAAAGTTTTCCACAAATTTTTCTTTAATGATTCTTATTTCTCCGTATTTACGATAGTGAGCTAAATCTAATGAGTCTCCTAGAGCTGCATCAGTTATTTCTTTAATCAAATATACATCTTGTTCGTTAGTGGTTGTATAGTTTTGTAAGATTAACATTATTCCTAGAATACCTAGTCCAAAAACTATAATCCAATAACCCCATACACTTTCTTTCATTTACTTTTGCACCTCCTATGGATAGATTTTTCCTTCGTCATCTAATTCAACATCTGGATAACCACCTGGTAATAATTGTTTAATTGTACCCTCTTTGAATGTACCATCTATATAATATTTATATTTTTGTCTACCTGATGTATTGGTTGCATATCTTGTAACAAAGCTACTTATACATTCTTTTCCGTCTTCATTACAGCTAAATAAACTTCCTGAATAACCATTACTCCAGTCATAGTAATTACTATTCTTATTATATTTCTTGATTTCTTGCATTGTTTTAGTATCTAAATTAAATACATATTCAAGAGTTTCAGAATCTGCTGAATCATCGAACATTCCGTCTTTTAATCCAATTTGCCTGATTCGGTTTTCAGCTGCTTCTCCTTTAGCATCTGACCAGTTATTACCTAAATCTCCACTATCTTTACGGTTGTTAGGGTCCATATTGCTCGGATTTATAGTTCTATAAACGTAATTTGGATAGAATTTTTCAGGATCATTTTCACAATCTGGGCCAATACAACATGTAGGACAATATCTATCATAGATTACTTCTCTATTACAGTAAACACATAAACTTTCAAATACATTTCCTTCAGTAGTTAGTTTTTGATTTATACGATATTGAACATTCGATTCATTTTTACTTTTTCCTTTAGGCTCTATTTCTAAATGTCCATTATTTTCAATTGTAAACCATGTTCTATATTTTCCTTGGTAATTTGTTATTTGGACATTAAATACATAACCTATGTTAAGAGCGTCTGGAGCACTGCTCATTTGCTGATCTGTAATGTATAACCCGCTTGGCACTAAGCTGTAATAACCAACTGTTGGACGATAATATAAATCTGCGTTCCAAGTTTGACTGCTGTTAGGTTGATTTTCTGATGGTTCATCAACTTCCATGAATGGATTATTAGTCCCCTTCATTTTGTCGTCAGGTTTCAGTTCGCCAGTTTTTGCAGCAACAGGATATCCATACTTTGCTCCTCCGTACTTAGATGTTTTTGCATTTTCTGTAAAATTCACCGAAGTATTGTTGTTAGTTGAACTTTGTTTCGCTGGTAATTGGCTGGTTTTTGGCCAATACTTTGCTAATCCATTGTCATCGTTTGTTCCTTCAGCTTTGATAAATTCAACTTCTTGTTCTACAACTTTAGTATTACCACTTACTGAATCGTAATATTGCTGTGTATATGTATATGATAAATCCGGATCTAAAATATATTTCCAAGAATTATCAAATTTTTTATTTATTTTTTCACAAGTTCTCTTTTTATCTTCTAGTTTTTTTCTTTTATCAATTGCATCTGCATAATCTTTTCTTGCTTGTTCTAAACCTGATGAATCAGTGGATGTTTTTACGCATGAATTTCCTTTTGTTACCCAATAAGCTTTCTCGGCTTCTTGAGGGGTTGTGTTGTTATAAGTGCCATCATAATACTTCCCCTTGGCTGTGCCAGATCTATACGTGTACGCTTCAGGTTCTACATTGCATTTTTCATTTTCTTCATCATAATCGCAACATTTTGTGTCTGTTTTGTCTCCTGCGGCATTTGCAACGTCAATGGCATCCTGTTTATTTAATGCCTTTTGATATTTTGTAAAAGCTTCCATTTCCGCCAGTATTGCAGCTTTATAATCTTTGCGCCAAACATCATAAGCCGTATTAAAGAATGCTGTTATTTCACCGGTTACTTCTGGTTGAGAGTATTCTCCTTTATCGTCTTTAGTAAATACAAAGAATCTACCACTTGTTGATGCAGTTGTCATTGGATAAATCATGTGATTTTCTTCTGTTGTATATATTTTACAATATTCGTTATTTTCTAATTCTTTTTCAAATTCATCATCGCGCCAATATTTTAATGCATTTTTTGTGTAATTTGAATAATCCGTTGTTGTTGTTTTTCCATCAACTACTTTTTTCTCACTTGTTTTAATCTTTTTCAATAAAGTATCATAATCAACCTGTTTTACATATGAGTCAGATGGAGCTTGGTTTACTGTTCCGTCCTCATTACAATCACCTTGACAGTCTGTAACTAGTGATACTATGTCTTCGTTGCCGCATTGCTCTTTATAGATTTCTTTTTGTGATTCTGATAGTTTTCCTTCTTCTACTCCTTCACAACATCCAGCGTTAATATATTCATTTATACTTACTACTTTATTTCCTAGTTTGTATTGGCCATTTTCGAATTTACACACATTTGGTAGAGTTATATCTAAGTCAAATGTTAGTTTGTGATGCATACTATCTAGGTAGCCAACCATTCTTTGGTTTGATTCATTTGGAGCTTCTACTAATAAACCAACTCCTGATGCTCCAAATGGAAAGAAATATTTATAGTCTATTTCAACTGTTATTTTAGGGTTTGAAGCTATTTCTTCATAGTCACCGTATACTTCCAATTCAAAAGTATCGTCACCATTTAGTAAATCGGTTCCCTCAGATATGCTTGCTTTACATTCACCTTTTGAGCAGTTTACTTTTTCAAAGGTTATTTCCGGATTTAAATAACTTAGTCCATAGCTTGAAATAGCATCTTTAATATCTTCAATACCTTCAACTTTTACTTTTACTTTCTTATGATATCCGTATGATGAACCTTGAACATCTTCTGGAGTTCCATCAACGACAAATTCTATATTATAGTCTTTAGTTTCTGCTGTATAAATCCCTCCATAACTACTTAAAAATGATCTACAGAAAGCACTTGAGCCACCAGCTAGTTTTCCAGCACAGTAAATTGCTTGAGATGTTTGATAATTTTGGTCAGTTTTAAGTGTTGGAAAATCTGGATATTTAGGGTCTAAGCCTTCAAAGAAGTTAGCACCATTAATATATTTTTCAATGCTTTCCCATTCAGCACCGCCACCTTTACCATATCCTAAGCCTGCATTAAAAAATCTTACTGCGGTATTGATATCAATGTAATCAACTGAGTTTTTTTCTGCTAAATAGATTTGGTGCATTTTAATAAGTCCTGCGTCATAACCTCCGTTTTCAACAGATAATTCTTTTCCATAATATAATGTATTAGGGGTATTTCTATTTGGGTCAATACAGTATAAATCAACAGTAGTATCTTCAATTGTTGTTGTATGATGCCAGCTAGTTGTTGTATGTCCATCTGTAAACTCGTACCCAGTAATAGCTTCTCTAGACTCTGAAAGTGGAGTTTCTAATAAACAATAGCCATTAGCTGCTGATGGTCTACCATCACAAATACCGTTTGAGGCATCAACATTTATAGTTACAAATAAAAGAGATATTAATAATAGATACTTCTTCATTATAATACACGCTTCTTTCTATAAATTATCACACCTACTACACCACCAGCTATTAAAACTGTTCCCCCAATTATGTATAGATAATTTTCTTTTAAGAATTTTAAAAACTTATTTTCTTTAGTTGGATCGTCATTGCCATCTTTACCATTTTCTATCTCAGTTATTTTATTTACTATTTGAGTAATATTCATGTCTACTTCTTTAGTAACAAAAGTTTGACAGTAAGGTAAATCTTCATGTCCCTTACATACTAAGTATTCTGAATAGGGATTATATTTTGGCTTAGTAAAGGAAAAACTTCTTAATCTTTTTCTTCCACAATTATCAGTGTTTGAATATACTATGATATCATATGATATGATGTTATCTTGATCTTCCGATGTTAAAGTATATTTGCCATTATCAGTGTCACTGTAGTATATTGATTTTTTTTCTCTTGTGTACGAATCAGTAACTTCTAAAGCTAGATTTTCAGTTATATTATAAAAAGATATAATGAAATTATAATTTATTTGATCGTACTCGCCGCCACCTTCACTAGTAACTTTATTTTTGATTTCTTTTAATTCATAATTAGCTTGTACTAGTGCGGCTTCTTTATTTAGATTTGCTTGTTCTTTATATGAACATTCATCAGCATAAACGTTAACATAAAAAAACAATAAAGGTATTAATATTTTAAAATATTTCACATCCATCACCTATCCTATGACAAGTATAGCATAACTAAGTGTCATTTTCAAACTATTTTAAGGTGTTAAACAATGATTTTTATGGTATAGTAGTGTTGGTGAAATAATGAAAAAGTATAAAATAATTAAAATTTTATTAATATTTATATTAGCTTCTAGTATTTCTAATAAGTATCCTTTACTTGGTGGGTTATTTGGAATATTGTTAATTTACTTTTTGAATTTTAAAGATGTTAATAAAAAGATGAGTTTTAGGAAGAAGAACTTAAAGTATTTACTTTTTGGATTAGTAGTTTGTTTATTGTTTTTTATTAAATATTTTATTGGTAATAGTGAGCATGATAATTTTTTGATTTCGCTAATTGGTGTTAGGCCTTCTTATTATTTTATATATGTTGTAATGCTTTCTCCTATTTTGGAAGAACTTACTTTTAGATATGGGTTTGATACTATTAAAAATGAATATTTGTATTTAATAATTAGTTCTTTATTATTTAGTGTTATTAGAGTTAATAGTTTATCTGAATATTTATATTTTATTATTGCTTTTATATTTAGTTTAGTTTTAGGTTATGTTTATAGGAAAAGTGATGATTTAAAGTTACCAATTAGTTTTCATGTATTATATAATTTATTATTTTATTTAATGGTGGTGGTGTAATGAAGAAAGAAAATAAAAAGGGATTGTTATCTAGGATTATTATTTTTTTAATTATCTTAGGATTTTTAATTTATTTAGATGCTAGATATGTTGGTACTAAGGGTTTAGTTATTAGAGAAGAAGCTATTACTAGTGAGAAGTTACCAGAAGCTTTTAATGGATTTAAGATAGTTCACTTTTCTGATTTACATTATGGGACAACAGTGTTTTTAGAGGAACTTGAAAATTTAGTTGATAAAATTAATTTATTAAATCCGGATATTGTGGTTTTTACTGGAGATTTAATAGATAAGAATTATAAGTTAACTGATGAAGAAAAGAATAATATTATTAATGTACTAAAAAAAATAAATCCTAAAGAGGATGTATATGCGGTTAGAGGTAATCATGATAGTAATGATTATTTTGAGAGTATTATGTCACTTTCTAATATTATTTTACTTGATAATAGTAATCTTAATATATATAATGGTTCTTTAGATTATATTAGTTTGATTGGATTAGATGATTATTTAGAGGGTAATTTAGATTTGAGTAAGGCTTATGAAGGAATATCTGATGATAGCTATAAGATTATGCTTACGCATGCTCCTGATGTCATAGATAAGTTAGATACTATGCCCGATTTAATACTTGCTGGTCACTCACATAATGGTCAAGTTAGAATTCCTTTTATGCCACCTTTATTTAAGGTTAATGGTGCTAGAATTTATAATGATGAAAAATATGTACTTGATAATTCTTTACTTTATATTAGTGGTGGTGTTGGTACTAGTAGATATCCACTTAGGTTATTTAATAAGCCTTCTATTAATTTATATCGCTTTTATAGTAAATAACATATAATACTCTGAGAGGAGTTTATTATGTATTACAATTATCAAAATTATCCTAATATGAGTGGTGAAAGACAATTTTGGTTTCCTTTTTTACTTGGAGGACTTGGCGGAGCTGCAGTTGTATCTGCTTCTAGACCTAGGCCAGTGTATGCTGTAAGTAATATGCCTTACCAAGGTAATTATCAAATGCCACCTACTATGCCACCTTATGGATATAATTACTATGGAGGATATAATTATTATCCACCTTATAGATAAGTATCATCTGATACTTTTTTTAGTGTTAAAGTAAGTAAGATTATGTTAGATAGTAAACTAGAGCCACCATAAGATAGAAATGGTAGTGTGATGCCGATTATTGGAAATAAGCCGATGTTCATAAGGACGTTGACAGTTAACTGAATGGTTAGAACAGATAAAAGAGATATTTTTAGGTATTTATCAGTTTTTAATTTGGTTATTAAGATGAGCATTGCTAGGTAGATTATTAAAAAGATACTTGCTCCCATGATGCCACAAGATGCTAGTAAAAGTGTAAAAGCAAAGTCAGTAGTGCTTTCTGGAAAATATAAATAATCTTTGATGCCAAAAATAGATGATGATTTAATACTGTCTAGTGCTGTGTTTATTTGGTACCCTTCCCCTTTGGTAAATGAGGTTATACGGTCCATACGATAGAAAAATGAGGTGCCAAAGATATTTATGAATAAATCTTGTTTTTGATAGTATAGATATAGAAATAGACCGCTAAATATTAGGATGATGGATGCTAGAATATAGTATATTTTTTTAGGATATTTATACAGAAATAAGAATGAGACATAAATGATTAAAAAGATGATTACTGCACCAGTGTCGGGTTCTAGAAAGGTTAAAAGGCTTGGAACTAGCGTAAGAATGGTACTATAAATAAAGAATTTTAATTTGCTGTATCTTTTTAGAGAAATGGTTCTTAGGGATAGAATAAGAGCAATTTTCATAAACTCGCTTGTTTGAAAACTGATGCTACCTATTTGAAGCCAGCACCTACTGCCACCAACGTTTACACCAAATATAAGAGTTACTAGTAGTAAAATGTTTCCTAAGATATAAAAATATTTGGAATTATTTAAGATAAAGTTTGGGTTTATTTTTGATGAAATGTATATAAGAGCAAATGAAAAAATATACCAAATAAGCTGCTTTAAGTAGAGACTTTGGTAAGATAGTGAAATGAATTTTGCACAGTATAAATTATAAATACTTATTATAGATATTAAAAAGATAGTAATTAAAATATAATATTTCTTTTTCATGTTATTATTGTGGCAAATTATGCTTTTTTTAATCATATATTTTATTAAAGGTGATTAATGTGAGTAATTTATATAAAAATGAGTTTGATGAGGATATCGTGAAATATACGTTTCCGATAAATGAGAGAAGTATGAATCCCTTTGAGGAGCTTCCGGCTAGAATTAGATTTAGGGTTAATGGCAAAGTTTTAGAGAGAATTATAATTGGTGCTACGGATAATTATATTGTGACAAGTTTTAAGGAAGTAATTGATAAAAAAAATGTTTCAGATATTGAAACATTATGAGATTTTACTGTATTTAAGTATGTAATAGTCAATTGACGGGATAGTATTTATTAGGAATTCGTAGTTATTAAAATACATAAATATTTCGGATGGTTTTCCTAGTAAATAGTATCCTTTGGGGGCATCATAAGCTTGCTCTAAGGTGTCGTTAAAATATTTTATGAAGTATTTATTAGCTTTATTTATTTTATATCCATTAGTAACGAAAAAAGAGGCCTAACCTCTTAATATTTCTATGCTTTTTTCATAGTCGTTAGATTCACAGATGAATGAGCCACTGACAGCCATATCAGCTTTTTTTACTAATTTGATTGTTTCAGCATTGATTCCACCATCTACAGCTAGAATGTAATCACCAAGGTTATTTAGTTTGTCTATTTTCTTGGTCATTTCTTCTATAAATGTTTGACCACCTTTTCCTGGATGGACAGTCATTATTAGAACTTCATCTATTCTATCTAAATATGGTTTTATTTTTTCTACGCTTGTTTCAGGATTAAGACTGATACCCGCTTTGATTCCATAAGAATGAATTAGATCAATAATTTCATTTACTTTATCGGTTGCTTCTACATGGAATGTGATACATTTAACATTTAATTGAACTAGGCCTTCAATATAACTTTCAGGATTTAGGACCATTAAATGAATATCTAAGAGCTTACTTGTATGTTTTGCTAGGTTTATGATGTCTTCCACACTGTAATTTTTTTGACCAGCAAATTTTCCATCCATGATATCTACATGTAAGTAGTCAGCACTTGTTTCATCTATTTTTTGAATTGTTGTGATATCGTCATATTTACTTTTAATAAAAGAAACTGCTATTTTCATAATTCCCCCATAAATTTTAAATAATTTTCATATCTTGATTTTAAGATTTTACCTGAGTTAACCATTTTCTTTACCTCACAGTTTTTCTCGTTTTGATGATTACAGTCTTTGTACTCACAGTTTAAGTTAAACTCTATAAAAGTATTTTTTAGTTCTTTTTTAGGTATTTTATTTAGTTCTAGAGCACTAAATCCTGGAGTATCAGCAATTAGTGAGGTTTTATATTTAAATAGTTCTACATGTCTTGTTGTATGTTTTCCTCTACCTAAGGCTTTACTTATTTCATTTGTTTCTAGGTTTAAATTAGGATTTAGTTTGTTAAGTAGTGTACTTTTACCTGCTCCGGTTTGCCCAGTTAGAACGACAATTTTATGTGCTATCATTTTAGTTAGCCTTGATAGTTTTTTATTGGTTGTTACTTTTATACCAATTTTTTCGTAGTATTTCATTATTTTCTTTAGTTCTCTTTTTTCTTTAAATGATAAAAGATCCGTTTTAGTAAAGCAAATTATTGGTTCTATTTTTTCATAGATAACATTTGCTAGCATTTTATCTAGTAAGTTAAGTGAAAGATCTGGTTTTTTTACACTTGTTACGATGATGCAGCTATCAACGTTACTAATTAGAGGCCTAGCAAGTTCATTTTTTCTAGGCTTAATTTTAAGAATATATTTATTTTCAGGGTCTATCTCTACAATATCCCCAACGATTGGGGATATTTTTTCATGATAGAATTTACCTCTTGGTTTACAATCATATAGGTTGCCATTTGCTTCTACTGTAACTAGGTTACTAATTATTTTAACTATTGTTCCTTCCATATTACTCATCCACAGCATCTGGGTCAGGTGCTTCAGCAATAATTATTTTTAAAGTCATATTACTAATTATTGATGAACCAGCAAGTCTTGTTTGGCTGATAATTGCTCCTTGTTCATATTCATCAGTTGATTTGTATTCTACTTGTAATTCTAGTTTATATTTTTTACAGAAAGCTTCAATATCTTTTAGACTATAGCTTCCGTTAGTAAAGTCTGGATAAACATCTGTAACATCAGGGACATACAGCGTTATAGTATCGCCTTCTTTTACCTCAGTGCCAGCGGCTGGCTCTTGGCGAATAATTTCATCCTTTTCATAGTTTTCACCATTTTTTACTTCTTCAGTTTTTTGAATAACAAATAGTTTATGAACTTGTTCTAAGATTGTTTTAGTTTCAATATAGTTTTTACCTGTATAATCTTCTAAAGTAATTGTACCACTACCTATTGATTCATATAATACTACCTCTGAACCTTTTTTGACAGTTCTTCCCTTGTTTGGACTAGTTTTAACTATCTTACCTTTTTCTATGGTTTCACTTGTTGTTGTTTTGTTTTCAGCACTAATTCTTAGTCCTAGTTTTGTTAGTTCGTCGATTGCTTCATCTACGGTCATATTTGATACGTCAGGTACTACTAAATCTTTTGATGATGTAAGTTTAGGAATTAATAAGACTACAGAGGTTGTTATAACTACTAGAGCGGCAAATATAAATGCTAGGACTACTAGAGTTTTATTTTCTTTTTTGTGAGAATCAATTTCTTTTTCAGTTATTTTTTTCACATCAACAACTTCTTTCTTTACAGTTTTTTCTTCAGGTAAAGATTTACTTATAACTTTTTCTTTCTTTTCTTTTTCGTCGTATTCAGGATAGTTATATACATATTTTGGTTCATTTGCTCTTGATTTATCTAAGCAAGTTTTTAAGTCTTCGTGCATTTCTCTGGCATCAGCATATCTATTCTTAGGATTTTTAGCACAGGCTTTTAAGATGATATTCTCTACCGGCACCGGTATATTTGGTAGTTCTTCTCTAATGCTTGGTAGTGGGTCTTTTAAGTGTTTAAGTGCTATTTCTACGGCATTATCTCCTTTATATGGAAGAGTACCAGTAAGTAGTTCGTAAAATAAAATTCCCATCGAATATACATCACTTTGGATGGTTGAGCCCTTTCCGGATGCTTGTTCTGGTGGCAGATAGTGAACACTACCCATAACACTATTTGTTTGAGTAAGCTGGGTACTATTTAAAGCCATTGCAATACCAAAGTCAGTTATTTTTACTAAACCATTTTCTAAAATCATAATATTTTGTGGTTTAATATCTCTATGAATAATGTAAGAGTCATGAGCACAAGCCATTCCATCAGTTACTTGAAGCATGATATCTACGGCTTCTTCAGTTGTTAGTTTACCTCTTCTTTTTAGAAGCTGTTTAAGATGTTTACCTTCAATATATTCCATTACGATGTAGTAAATTCCATTATCTTCACCAACATCATATACTTCAACGATATTTGGATGAGATAGTGAGCTTGCACTTAGAGCTTCTCTTTGAAAACGTCTTACAAATTTTTCGTCGTTTGCAAGGTCTCCTCTTAATACTTTTACTGCAACATTTCTTTCTAAAATTGTATCAAACGCTAAGTATACGTTAGCCATTCCACCTTCACCAATGGATTTAATTATTTGGTAACGGTCATTTATTTTTTGCCCCTTTTGTATCATTCTATACCACCTTCTTTAACAAGATACGCTATTGATATATTATCTGTTCCCCCTCTTACGTTACATTTTTTAATTAGTTTGATTAGTTTGGTTTCTTCATTTAGTTCTGGATCTATTAATACTTTTTCTATTTGGTCTTTTGTTAGCATGTTAGTAAGGCCATCGCTACATAGCAAGACAGCGTCGACGTTTGGATCGACGTCAAAGATGTCTAGGTCTTGTTTGTCTGCGGCCCCTAAAGCACGCATAAGGACATTTTTCTTTGGATGATTTTCAGCTTCAGCTGCTGATAACTCACCGCTTTCTACTAAAAGATTAACTAGAGTGTGATCCTTCGTGATTTTATGAAGTTTATTATTTTTTAGGACAAAACCACTTGAGTCACCGATGTTACCAAAGATTAGAAAGTCTTTTGTTAAAAGTGCCATAACAACGGTTGTTCCAAGCCCCATTGAGTCAGGGTTTTCTTCTGCGTATTTAATAATACTAGTATTTATTTCGTTAATGTTTTCATTTAACCAAGCTGCAGCATCTAATTTTGAGCCAATGCTTGATAGCTCACTAAAGCGAGAGCCAATATGAGTTACGACCATTGAGGAAGCAACTTCACCGGCACGGTGTCCACCCATGCCATCAGCGACAATCATTAGATGCTCACCACTAGCGTTTTTTACAATTGTTACAGAGTCTTCATTGTGACTTCTTACTTTTCCTGTGTCTGTTAAATAAAATGATTTCATCTACTTCACCTCTTTTGCTCTTAATTGTCCACATGCTGCGTCTATGTTTCCACCAAATTCTCTTCTAACAGTTACATTTATTCCACATTTTTTTAATGTATCATAAAAATTATTTATATTATCACTTCTTTTAAATTCTAAATGACTAGTTTCATTATATGGAATTAGATTAACATAAACATTCATTCCTTTAAGAAGGTGTGCTAGTTCTAATGCATTTTTATTACTATCATTTACATTATTAAGCATAACATACTCTATGGTTACTCGTCTATTAGTTTTTGCAATATATTCCTTTAAAACGTTAACTAAATCGTCAAGTGGATAGGCATTACTTATAGGCATTATTTGTTTTCTAAGTTCGTTATTTGGTGCATGTAAGCTGATTGCAAGATTGACTTGTAATGGTAAAGTCATAAACTCTTTGATTTTAGGGATGATTCCACAAGTACTAATGGTTATATG
>OIYV01000911.1_pt1 | contig 15177 bp, 15 predicted proteins | sample 1588251 | NCBI WGS metagenome assembly OIYV01 (sample SAMN03283282) | human gut metagenome | biome: human-associated habitat; material: feces | host: Homo sapiens | place: Peru | collected 2012
GAAAACTATACCTTCCTCCCACCCGCGCAATATGAATTTCTCCGTCCTCAAGCGGCTGTCGGAGAATCTCCAGTGTATCCCTTTTCATCTCCGGAAGTTCATCCAAAAATAAGACACCTTTGTGTGCCAATGTGATTTCTCCCGGCATCGGAATCTTTCCTCCTCCCGCAAGCGCCTGCGGTGATATGGTATGATGGGGAGAACGGAACGGCCTGTTTGATACCCAGGGGACTTTTGAAGATAATAATCCTGCCACACTATAAATAGAAGTAATTTCCATCGCCTCCTCATGACTCATTGTTGGGAGTAAACCTGGAATTCTTTTTGCCACCATTGTTTTTCCTGAACCCGGAGGTCCCATCAGTAAAATATTATGAAAACCGGCGGCAGCAAGAAGTGCTCCCCTTTTTGCTGCAGTCTGTCCTTTGATTTCTCTGAAATCTGCTGTTTTTTCCGGTGCAATCTCCATCTTTTCCATCTCTTCCTCCGGATATTCCCATATCCGTTCTCTCACTGCCCGCATAAACTCTCCCAGATTCCTGACTCCTACGCTTCGAATCCCCTGAATCATCTGTGCCTCTCTCCGGTTTTCCCATGGAACAATACACCCCTGACATCCGGATTTTCTCGCCTCCTCAACCATCGCAAGAACTCCTCTCACTTTTTTGATCTGTCCGTCCAGCCCCACTTCGCCGGTCAACATAATATTCTCAAGTCCCCCTTTCGGAAGTTGCCCCAGAGATTCCAGGATTGCTGCAGTAATCGGAAGATCAAAACCGGTTCCAGCCTTCGGTACATCTGCCGGAGAAAGATTGATGGTAATTCTTCTTGGCGGAACCGGTATCTCCAGATTATGTAATGCTGTGCGAACCCGATCCTGTGCCTCCCGAACCTGACTGTTCACTGTCCCTACCATGGAAAATCCGGGAAGCCCAGGACTCACATCCACCTCCACCTGTACCGGAATCGCTCTGATTCCCTGCATCGTTGCCGATAATATACTTGTATACATAAAATATTTTCTCCTTTCTCTGCGTTATATCACTGTAATAACGGATATCACTGTTATCGCCGTCTTATTTCTTTATTGGTAACTGTTCAGTACCTTCGCAGCTACGCGTCAAAATACATTCCAGTTCATCTTCGATGATGACATTTTGACCTGTATGTCTCATGATTCTGGCATATTCATGGCAAAATGCCTCGCGGGACGGTGGCTGCTGTATAGCTAACTTTATATTCAGCATGTTTTGGGATCATATATTTCGATATGCTCCGATTCTATATTTTGGGAAAAGCACATATCCTTCCGTCAGGGCATAAATTAGAAAGAAAGCCCTTTGAGGTGTGTATGTGAAGACCTTTCTGAAACCCCTCACCACACAAGAAGAAACTTTCTATCTCCGTAAATGCCGACAGGGTGATAAGGCTGCTCGAGATGTGTTGATTGAACGTAATCTGCGACTGGTTGCGCATATTGTAAAAAAATACCAGGGGGTTGATGAAGATCTGGATGATTTGATCTCCATAGGAACGATCGGTCTGATCAAGGCCGTGTCCACCTATGATATGGAAAAAGGCAGCAGACTTGCTACTTACGCTGCCCGATGTATTGATAATGAATTGTTGATGATGCTTCGCAGCCGAAAAAAATTTTCCAGAGAAGTTTCTCTGTACGAACCCATTGGTACAGACAAAGAAGGGAATGAGATTCATCTTCTGGATATTGTGGAAGCCAATGAACAGGATATCACTGAGCAGTGTATCCATAAGGAACGAATTCTTCAATTGTATGGTTGTTTGAGGGAAGTTCTTTCACCGTTAGAATATGAAGTAATTAAATACCGCTATGGGCTTTTCGGTGAAAAAGAATTGACACAGCGGGCACTTGGAAAACGGCTGGGAATCAGCCGTTCCTATGTCTCCCGCATTGAAAAAAATGCCGTATTAAAGCTCCGTGACCGGTTCTTTTCTACGTAAAATATCATATCGATCCAGTTTTATTCCCAGATCAATATACAGAGTCTGCTTCGGATGTGGTGCATTCTCCATCTGGTTGCCCTCTTCATCCTGAATACTTTTTACTGTTGCTTCGATGTTATCGCCATTTGGCTTCATAACTTCGATCTGCTCTCCTACAGAGAACTTGTTTCTCTGGGAGATACAATATTTTCCTTCTTCATTTGTTTCTCCCACAATACCCAGGTAAGTATATTCTTTAATATACGTATTATTATCATAAATCTGTGCTTCCTGAGTTGGTTTTCCGTAAAAAAATCCAGTAGTAAATTGCCGGTAAGTACAGTTGGAAATCTGTTCCTGATACCATGGCATATTTTTCTCATACAGTGCCGGATCTTTCAGATAGTCATCGATGGCTTTCCGATAGGTCCGGGCAACTGTTGCCACATACAACGCAGTCTTCATACGCCCTTCAATCTTAAAGCTGTCGATTCCGGCATGGATCAGATCCGGAATATGTTCGATCATGCACAAATCCTTAGAATTGAAAATAAAAGTTCCTCTTTCATTTTCATAGACCGGAAAATACTCTCCCGGACGACTTTCTTCCATAACAGAGTACTTCCATCGACACGGATGAGTACATGCTCCCTGATTGGAATCTCTTCCTGTCAGATAATTGCTTAACAGACATCTTCCGGAATATGAGATACACATCGCTCCATGAATAAAAGTCTCGATCTCCATATCTTCAGGAATCCTGCTTCGAATCTCGCGAATCTCTTCCAGCGACAATTCTCTTGCTGTCACCACTCGCTTGGCTCCCATCTGATACCAGAACTGGTATGTACCATAATTGGTATTATTTGCCTGGGTACTAATGTGACGTTCAATCTCCGGACATACTTCTTTTGCGATCTGATAGACTCCCGGATCCGAAATGATCAGTGCATCCGGTCCGATTTCCCGGAGTTCTTCAAAATACTTCCGGACACCCTCAAGATCCTGATTATGTGCCAGAATATTAGCTGTGACGTATACTTTTACACCATGTTCGTGGGCAAATCGTACACCTTCTGCCATATCTTCTTTTGAAAAGTTTTTTGCTTTTGCACGCAGACCGAAAGCCTCGCCTCCGATATAGACTGCATCCGCCCCAAATATAACCGCAACCTGCAGTACTTCCAGGCTGCTGGCCGGAACAAGTAATTCCGGAATTCTCATGATTCTTTCTCCTATCGTTTCGTGCTGATCGCAACCCCATCTCCAAGTGGAAGCAGGGAAGTTACCAGCTCGTCATTGTGTTTCAATTCGTACAGATACTCTCGCATCCGTTTATAAATGGTCCGGTTTCTTCGTTCTACCGCAAACCGTGACTCAATCAGATCACCTTCCTGTAAGATATTATCCGACACTAAAAGGCCGCCGCTCTTTAAAAGTTGCAACACTTCCGGTAAAAAATGAAGATACTGTCCTTTGGCTGCATCCATAAAAATAAAATCAAAGGGTTCGGTGAGAGTGGGAAGAATCTCTGCTGCATCTCCCTCCAGAAGTTCGATCTGTCCTTCTTTACCCGCTTTTTTAAAATTTTCCCGGGCAATCGGGATTCTCTTTTCGTAATTTTCTATGGTTATGATCTGACAGGATTCCGGATTATATTCACACATCAAAAGAGCAGAAAACCCAACTGCAGTTCCCACTTCCAGAATCCGTTTCGGTCTGGCAGCTGCCATCAGAAACTTTAAAAAGCTCTGCATTTCCCTTCTTATAATAGGAACTGCATCTTCTCTTGCTTCTTTTTCCAGCTGTTCCAGAAATTCTGTATGTCCTTCATCCAGAGAGTTAATAAAAGTCACCATACGTTCATCTACGATCATGAGGCACTCTCCTCTCCGGACTCTGAATCTTCCGCATCGGAACTACTACTGTTTTCTTCTTCCTGAGACGGCTGTCCCTCTGTATTTTTTCCTGACAGGATGGCAAGCATCTCATCAACCGTCTCATGCGTATTCAAAAGATAGGTACCAGGCTTGATCTTACCACGATAATCGGAGAGCTTTTCCTGTGCCCAGAAGATAACCGGTCGTTCAATCAATCCTTTTTCCTGCAGAGTCTCACCCACATCATAGACAGAATCGTCTTCATGAACAATCACAGTTACATCCTGACCATCTGCCTGTGTATGAGCTTCCGGTTCCTGATAGAAAATCAGATACCCGAAACTATATGCCGTTTTTCCCACAAAAATCAGGACACAGATCAGCAAAACATAGAGCAGAATCCGAATCGCTCCCTTGGCCCCGCTTACGGCAGCCTGATACGTTGCATCTTTTTTCTTTTTCTTACTACCCATCTATACTCCTTGCTTATCCTTCCCGCATATAACGCGGGGATGTCCGGCAGTGTGATCATACATTCGGGATATTCAGATCAATCCCGTTTCGAAACTGTGTCTGTACCTGCTGAAGCATCCGACAGACATCCAGTTCCGCCTCCAGATATGCATTCACCTCCGGAACTTTCCGAAGCTTTTCATATCTGTTTTCTACTTCATCTGTAATATCGTACAAATCTCCCTGTGTATCGTCATTGTTCATATGAAAGACAGCTACACGGAATTCATCAATCTGTTTTTTCAGCTCCGGATTGGATTTCAGCATTTCCTCACATGCAAGGTACCTTTGATATGCGGAATCCTCTCTGATTACTTCCAGCAGTTTTTCCACGCATTCCTGTATCTTGTTCATGTATCTTACGCCTCCATTATAATTGGCAGAATCATCGGTTTTCTCTTGGTTCTCTTCCATAAAAAGTCACCCAGAGAATCTTTGATCACGCCTTTCATTTTTCCCCAGTCAGAAATTCTTCGATCCAGGCAGGAATCAATAGCATCTTCTACAACACTCTTTGCCTGTCCCATCAGATCTTCGGACTCTCTCACATATACAAACCCACGGGATACAATATCCGGACCTGCCAGAAGCTGGTTACTGTATTTTTCCAGTGTCAGTACCACGATCATGATACCGTCTTCTGCCAGATGCTGACGGTCACGAAGTACGATATTTCCCACATCACCGACACCAAGTCCGTCTACCAGGATCGCTCCGGTATGCACTTTACCGGTAATTTCCGCGGATTCATCATTTAATTCCATCACATCACCGGAGTGCATGATGAAAATATTTTCTTTCGGAATACCCAGGCTCTCTGCAATACCTGCCTGTGCTTTCAGATGACGGAATTCTCCATGAACCGGAATCGAATATTTCGGTTTTACCAGAGAATAAATCAATTTGATCTCTTCCTGGCAGGCATGTCCTGATACATGTACATCCTGGAAAATAACATCTGCACCTTTGGCTGACAGTTCATTGATGACACGAGATACCGCTTTTTCATTACCCGGAATCGGGTTGGAACTGAAAATAATGGTATCACCTGGTTTAATAGAAACTTTTTTATGAATATTTGCTGCCATACGAGACAGAGCTGCCATAGATTCTCCCTGGCTTCCGGTTGTAATCAGAACCATCTGCTCATCCGGATAGTTTTTCATTTCATCGATATCAATCAGTGTATTGTCCGGCACATTCAAATAGCCAAGTTCAGACGCTGTCCCAATGACATTGACCATACTTCGACCTTCCACAACTACTTTTCTTCCGTATTTGTAAGCAGAGTTGATAATCTGCTGTACACGGTCTACGTTGGATGCGAAAGTCGCAATGATGATTCTTGTATTTTTATGCTCTGCAAACAGATTATCAAAAGTCTTTCCCACGGTACGTTCTGACATGGTAAATCCTTTTCTCTCTGCATTGGTACTGTCACACATCAGTGCAAGAACACCTTTTTTCCCGATCTCTGCAAAGCGCTGCAGATCAATGGCATCGCCAAATACCGGTGTATAATCTACTTTAAAGTCGCCGGTATGCACAACGATTCCGGCCGGAGAATAAATAGCAAGTGCAGAAGCATCCTGAATACTGTGATTTGTCTTAATGAATTCAATCCGGAAGCATCCCAGATTGATCGATTGTCCGTGTTTGATGGTTTTTCTTTTTGTGGTACGAAGTAAGTTGTGTTCTTTTAATTTATTTTCTATCAGACCGATCGTCAGCTTGGTTGCGTAGATCGGTGCATTAATCTCTCTCAAAACATAAGGAAGAGCTCCAATATGATCCTCGTGTCCGTGAGTGATCACAAAACCCTTCACTTTTTCATAATTGTCTTTCAAATAGGTAATATCAGGGATGACCAGGTCGATTCCCAGCATATCGTCCTCCGGGAACGCCAGACCGCAGTCCACCACAATAATACTGTCTTCGTATTCAAAGGCAGTAATGTTCATTCCAATCTGTTCCAGTCCGCCCAGAGGAATGATTTTCAATTTTCCACCGTTACTTTTTTTCAAATAGCACCTCCGTCACTACTTACATCTCAATATCCACATCGTCCATCATCTGACTGAACACTTTTGACATGGCTTCCAGTTCCACATCATCTTCCACCATCACATAATCCGCTTCCGGATCAGTCTCATCAGAAGAATCTTTCAGGATGTAGGCGTTGGCTTCATCATCCATGGAGTCTGTTACCAGCAGATAATCTGTACCGTTCACTCTGGTCTGCTCCTCTACATAGAATTCCACTGTTTCGCCTTCATCTGTCACAAATTTGATTTTATCCATAATGATTCTACCGTCCTGTTTCTTCTTTCTTATTCGCAAGATAATCCAGATACCCCTGCAGAATAAATACCGCAGCGATTTCATCCACATGTTCTTTCCGGTTTTCCCGGCGTACTCCCGTCTCCATCAATACACGGTTGGCAGATACAGTTGTCAGCCGTTCATCCCACATCACAACAGGCAGACCTGTTCGTCTCTCCAGCGTTTCTTTCAGCTCCAGAGATTTCTCAGCCCTGTCTCCCAGTGTATTATTCATATTCTTCGGTAAACCAAGTACGATTTCTTCTACCTGATACTGTGCGATCAGTTCTTCAATTCTTGCCAGTGTCTGGCGCATCTTGTTTTCTGATTTTCTGCGGATGATTTCCACACCCTGGGCAGTAAAACCAAGGGGGTCGCTTACTGCGACTCCCACTGTCTTTGAGCCGTAATCAAGTCCAAGAATTCTCATCAGCGATTCTCCCAGGATCTGTTTTTAATATACTCTTTCAGAAGTTCTTCTACCAGTTCATCACGTTCCACTTTCATGATCATGCTTCTGGCACCTTTGTAACTGGTGATATACGTAGGATCTCCAGACATAATATAACCTACAATCTGGTTAACCGGGTTATAGCCCTTCTCTTCCATCGCTGTGTATACCACATCCAGGACTTCTTTCACCTGTACTTCCGGCTCTGTTTTCACTTTAAAATACTGTGTATTGCTTAAATTTGCCATTTTTTCACGTCCTCGACTATACTTGATATCTATTCTATTCTAATACAGAAGATGCAAAAATTCAATCAAGTTTACAGTTTTTTTAAACTTTCCATTGCTATTTATCAGTTTTGTAACATTCTGCCGATTACTGTTTTTCTGCCGGATCACCGATTTGTTCCATATGATTTTGCTGTTCCGCAAGAATGAGATCCTGACCGATGATTTTTTGCAGCTGTACCATAACACGTTTATTTTCCAGGTTTTCTTCTGATATTACCGCAACTTTCAGGTATTCCATCGTATGCCCCGTCCAATAGGTCTGCCCCTGGATCTTCTGTTGTTCTTCAAACAAAACTTCTTTTTTCTTTCCCAAAAACTGCTCCATATATTCTCTCTGGCGTTCTTGTCCGAGAGCGATCAAAATTCTGCTTCTTTCCTTTTTCACCTGTTCCGGAAGCTGATCCGGCATGGCTGCTGCTTTTGTTCCTTCTCTTTTCGAATATGGGAAAATATGTGTCTCATAAAAGTGAATACTGTCCACAAAACTGCGGCTTTCCTCAAATTCTTCTTCTGTTTCTCCCGGAAATCCTGTAATCACATCGGTAGTCAGTGCCGGTGCCGGATAATATTTTCTCAGGATTTCGCATTTTTCCCGGTATTCCTGTGCTGTATACCGTCGATTCATTCGCTTCAGTGTAGCAGTACATCCACTTTGCAGGGACAGATGGAAATGCGGACACACTTTCGGCAGACTGCTGATCGCTTCTGCGAATTCTTTCGTAATAATCCCCGGTTCGAGAGATCCAAGTCGAATCCTCTCGATACCGTCTACCTCATGCACTGCCTGAATCAGTGTCAGCAGGTTCTCCTGTTCTTCCGGACGTTCTTTTCCATAAGAACTCAGATGGATCCCTGTCAGTACCACTTCCTGACAACCGGATGCCGCAAGCCGTTTCACTTCCCCTACAACATCCTCTGTCTTTCTACTGCGGATTCTTCCCCTTGCATACGGAATCATACAATACGTACAGAACTGATTGCAGCCGTCCTGGACTTTCAGGTATGCTCTTGTATGTTCTTCGGTACGGTCGATCTCCAGTTTTTCATATTCTTTTGTATGATTGATATCCACACATTCCGTGGTTTTCTGCTGGCCTGATCGATAGTTTTCCAGTATGGAAATCAGTTCCTGTTTTTTATTATTCCCGATTATAATATCTATAGACGCATCTGCTTCTGCTTTTTTTGTATCCGCCTGGACATAACATCCGGCTGCCACCACAATGGCATTCGGATTCATCTTTTTGGCCTTGTGAAGCATCTGTCTCGATTTACGGTCAGCGATGTTGGTCACAGTACAGGTATTGATCACATAGATGTCTGCCCCCGGTTCAAAGGGCACGATTTCATATCCTGCCGCCTCTAACATCTGCTGCATTGCTTCTGTCTCGTATGCATTCACTTTACATCCCAGATTATGCAGTGCAACTTTTCCTTTCATTGTCTACCTTCTTTCTTTTCTGCCGAATTATTCTTTCGTTTTCTTTGAATCTTTGTATGCTTTCACCTTGACTTTTACCATCCAAAACGGTAAGATAAATTTAGCTGAAATGTGCTGCTGAGAACTGTTATTGACAGATTTACCTCCGGCACAGCCAAAAAATAATCTGAATTTTCGGGAGGAAGTTATCATGAAAACTGTTAGTATTTCACTTAATTCCATTGACAAAGTAAAAGCATTTGTAAACGATATTTCCAAATATGATTTCGATTTTGATCTGGTTTCCGGAAGATATGTCATCGATGCAAAATCCATCATGGGTATCTTCAGTCTGGATCTTTCCAAACCGATCAATCTGAACGTTCACGCAGAAGGAAACAACCTGGATGAAGTATTAAAAGTACTTGCTCCATATATCATTGACTGAGTCTGAATTTTTAAATCGGGAGTCTGTTTGTAACAGACTCCCTTTTTATATTTCCTGTTCGTAACTGTTCAGCACCCGTGCTGTACTTCTGCGTTTCGTCAGATTCTATGCTTCAATGTAAATGCGTTCTGCAGTATCGACCGCCTGATCCATCATCTCATCAATCTTCTCTTCCAGTTTTTTCTCTGATTTTTTGATCATCTGAATATTCGGTTTTGTTACCGGATGTTTTGCCACGAAAATCGTACAGCAGTCTTCGTATGGCTGTATGGATGTCTCATACGTATTGATTTTCAGAGAAATGTCCACGATTTCCTGTTTGTCGAATCCGATCACCGGACGGAATACCGGCATCGTACATACTTCATTTGTTGCAGCAAGGCTCTGCACTGTCTGGCTTGCTACCTGTCCGATGCTCTCTCCTGTGATCAGACCCAGGCAGCCCTGTTCTTTTCCGATGCGTTCCGCAATCTTCATCATATAACGGCGCATAATGATCGTCAGCTCATCGTGTGGGCACTGATCATAGATATACAGCTGAATATCCGTAAAGTTAACCACATACAGATTGATCGGTCCACTGTATCTTGCCACCAGTTTTGCCAGATCCACGACTTTCTGTTTTGCACGCTCACTGGTATATGGCGGTGCATGGAAATAAACCGCATCGATCTTTACACCACGTTTCGCGATCATGTATCCGGCTACCGGAGAGTCAATACCACCGGATAACAGAAGCATCGCTTTTCCGTTGGTTCCGATCGGCATACCACCCGGTCCCGGAATAGACTCGGAGTAAATATAAATTTTTTCGCGGATCTCGACGGTGATCAGCAGCTGCGGATCATGGACATCCACTTTCATCTCCGGAAAAGCATCCAGAATCGCTCCTCCCAGATCTGCATTCAGTTCCATAGATGTTCCAGGATAGGTCTTTTTCGCACGACGGACATGCATTTTGAATGTTTTATTTTTATCCGGATATACATGGTCCACATAGGCTACCACATCTTTTTCCAACTGTTCGTAACCCTGATCTTCCTTAATCACAACCGGGCAGATATATGCAATTCCAAATACCCGTTTTAATGCTTCCAGAGCTTCTTCATAATCAAAATCGCCCTCCGTCAGCACATAGATTCTTCCCTGCTCTTTGGTTACATGAAAGGTTCCTTCTACCGGTTTCAATACATATTCCATCTGACGGATCAGCGCATCTTCAAACAGATATCTGTTCTTTCCCTTGATGCCGATCTCCGCATATTTTACTAAAAATGCTTTAAACATCTCTTTTCTCCTTCTGTTACTTGCTGTGCTTAATGTCTCGCATATCGACGCAGCATCGGTATGACTTCATTTAACACCTGTAACGTGTAATCCAGTTCTTCCTTTGTGGTTGTCTCACAGAAGCTGAACCGAACTGTTGCTTCCATCTGCTTCTTCGGCAGTCCAATAGCTGTCAGTGTAGGACTTCCACTTCTTTTGTGTGTAGAGCAGGCACTTCCCGCGGATACGTAGATACCTCTTTCTTCCAGTGTATGTAATAAGACTTCGCTTCTCACGCCCACGAAAGCAGCACTTACGATCTGCGGTGCCGCTTCTTCTCCCTGTGGACCGTGTACCACGACCTGATCCATTTTTTCCAGTTCTCCGACAAAATACGTACGAAGATCATACATATAATCTACATTTTTTTCCAGATGATCATAGACCATTTTAGAAGCCAGTCCCAGTCCTGCGATTCCCGGCACATTGTCCGTACCGGAACGCATGCCTTTCTGCTGTCCGCCACCGTAGATGATCGGAACGATCTTCATTTTTTCACTGATATATAAGAATCCGGTTCCCTTCGGTCCGTGAATCTTATGTCCGCTCGCGGAAAGCATATCGATATGCATCTTTTTCGGAAGGATCCGGAACTTTCCGTAGGCCTGAATCGCATCCACATGAAAATACGTTTTCGGATTTACCTGCTTGATCAGTTCTCCGATCTCTGCAATCGGTTCCACCGCTCCGATTTCGTTATTTACAAACATCACCGATACCAGAATCGTCTCTGGGCGAATCGCTTCTTTCAGTTCTTCCAGAGAAATCTGTCCCTGTGCATTCACACCCAGTCTCGTCACTTCAAATCCCTGGCTCTCCAAAAATTCTGTAGGAGCAGATACGGCCGGGTGTTCAATACTACTGATGATAATATGGTTCCCCTGGCGTCTGTTCGCCAGCGCAGTTCCGATTAACGCCCAGTTGTTGGACTCAGTTCCACCGGAGGTAAAATAAATCTCTTTTTCTTGTACTTTTAATGTAGCTGCAATCTGTCCGGCAGCTTCTTTCACGTATCGTTCACTCTCCACACCCTTCTGGTGCATGGCAGAAGGATTGCCATAGTCGTCCATCATGGTTTTCACGACGATATCCTTCACTTCTTCGTAGCAACGGGTAGTGGCCGAATTATCTAAATATGCTTCCACTTGTTATTCCTTTCCTTCCAGTAAGAACATCAGAATCGAGAGCACTGTCATTCCTGCTGTCTCTGTTCTTAAAATCCGTTTTCCCAGTGTGATCGGCTGTACCTGATGATTCATCGCCAGTTCGATCTCTTCCGGTGTGAATCCACCTTCCGGTCCGATAAAGATACCGATAGACTGCCCCGGTTCGATCTGTTCAAACAGTTTTTTCGTATGTGCCATATTTTCAGCAAGTTCATACGGAATAAACCGGACATCCAGTTCTTCGGCATAGTTTACTGCCTCTGAAAACTTCATAACAGAATGTATCTCTGGAATCACCATTCGTTTGGACTGTTTTGCAGCACTTTCTGCGATCGTCTGCCACCGTTTCTGTTTGGAAGCTTCTTTTTTCGCATCCAGTTTTACTACCGCCCGGGCTGTGCTCACCGGAATCACTTCAGAGACACCGAGTTCCACAGCTTTCTGAATGATCATCTCCATCTTGTCACTCTTGGGAAGTCCCTGAAACAGATAAATCTTTGACGGCAGCTCCATGCCCACTTCCTGCACATAACTGATATCTGCAATTACTTCTTCTGCTTCCATCTCGCTCACCAGACAGGTGTATTCCAGATTGTCACCTGCACTGATCAGGATCGTCTCTCCCTGACGCATCCGAAGCACATTTTTAATATGGTTCACATCACTGCCTGTGATATGTATCTTTTTTTCTTCCATATCAATCTGTTCTTGTTTTACAAAAAAACGATACATCTTACGCCTGCTTTCTTGCGGTTACGGATACCCACTCACCCTGATATGTTACTTCCAGAATCTCCAGGCCGGCTGCCTTTACGGCATCCACTACAGTCTGCTCTTTGTCATCAATGATACCGGAGGTAATGTATACAGCACCCGGTTTCATCTGGTTGACAATGACCGGTGTCAGCGGCACTAAGACATCCGCCAGAATATTTGCCACTACGATGTCGTAACATTCATAGCCTACTTTATCCTGTACTTCTTTATCATCGATAATATTTCCGATCATCATATCAAAGCTTTCCGGCGCGATTCCGTTTACTTCTTTATTTTCTTCTACTGCCGGTACTGCGCATGGATCCAGATCAGTTCCCACTGCATGTTTTGCCCCCATTTTAAGTGCAATGATAGAAAGGATACCACTTCCGGTTCCCACATCCAGAAGTTCTGTCTCCGGTGTCACGTAATTTTTCAGCTGACGGATACACAACTGTGTAGTCTCATGCATACCGGTTCCGAAGGCAGTACCCGGATCGATGTGGATGATCATTTTGTCTTTGTCTTCTTCTTTCACTTCTTCCCAGGAAGGAATGATCAGGATATCATCCACATAAAACTGTTTGAAATATTTTTTCCAGTTGTTGATCCAGTCAATATCTTCCGTTTCATCAACAGTGATGCTTCCCTCGCCGATCTCGCAGAACATCCGCAGAGATTCCAGTTCTTCTTTTACCTGAGAGAGAATCTCTTCTTCTGTCTTCGCCTCACCGTTTACGGTAAGAGTTCCATCCTCTGCTTCTTCCACAAAGAAACTTAAATACGCGATTCCATCGTCTTCCGGTCCGTCCGGCAGGATATCTACAAACATCTGCTCTTTTTCCATTGCAGTCAGCGGCACTTTGTCCTCGATCTGCGCGCCTTCCAGTCCGATATCATATAAGGTACTGATGATAATATCTTCTGCATCTGTCACTGTTTTTATTTTAAATTTTTTCCATTTCATTGTATTTCTCACCTTTCTGTACAAGTACACAAGTGCATAGCTATGATAACTATACTAGATTCTGCCCGAAAAAGCAACAAAAGAGATTGCCCGAAAAACATTTCCGTTTTCCGGACAGTCCCTTTTTCTGTAACTGTCTGACTCTTTTTCATATTTCGTCATGCAGTCTGTTATTTTTCGTATCTGCTAAATAGCCACTAATCTTCAAACGTTTCTTTCAGTTTATCCATGAAGCGTTTTTTCTTTTCTTTCTCCGGTGCCGGTTTTCCCTGACATGCTGCTTCAAAAGCACGAAGGGCTTCTTTGGCTTCCTCGGAAAGTTTGGTCGGTACCTGGACAACCAGGGTGACATACTGATCACCACGGACATTTTTATTTCTCAGTGACGGTACACCTTTTCCACGCAGACGGATCTTGGTATCGGTCTGTGTACCCGGTTTTACTTCGTACTCTACTTCACCGTCTACGGTGCTGATACGGATCTTACCACCCAGTGCAGCCTGTGCATAGGTGATCGGTGCTGTGGAGAAGATATTCATATCCTGTCTCTGGAAGATCGGATGACGGGCTACCTGTACTTCTACCAGCAGATCTCCTCTCGGTCCGCCGTTGGTTCCCGGTTCTCCTTTTTCACGGATGCGTACGCTCTGTCCGTTATCAATACCTGCCGGAATATGAACCTTCAGTGACTGTCCCGGTTGTCCTGGATTTTCCGGATTACTCAGAGTAATAACCTTATCTCCACCAAATGCAGCCTCGTCAAATCCTACAGTGATACCTGCCTTGATATCAGAACCTTTTGATTTGAAGCTTTCTCCTCCAAATCCACCGGTAAATCCTGATGTCCTTCTGCTGCGTCCTGAAGTACTTCCTCCATGGAACATATTTCCAAAAATGTCACCAAACATGTCATCCATGTCGCCACCTTCGAAATGATACTCCTGATATCCACTTCCCGGTCCACCATAACTACGGTAAGTACCGCCTTTGAATCCGCCGTTTCCGCCGAATCCTCCAAAGCCACCTGCACCTGCATTTCCATATCCGGAACCGGCAGCGCCGCTCTGATCAAATGCAGCCTGACCGAACTGGTCATACATTTTCTTCTTTTCCGGGTCACTTAATATATTGTAGGCTTCTGTTGCTTCCTTGAAGCGCTCTGCAGCCTGTGCATTTCCCTGGTTCGTATCCGGGTGGTATTTCTTTGCCAGTTTCCGATATGCTTTCTTGATCGTTTTTTCATCTGCAGTTTTACTGATTCCAAGAACTTCATATAAATCACGTTTTGCTGCCATTTCGTTTCACCTTCTTTTCCTTTCATTCTCAAATAGATAGAAAGATTCCCCGGGAATCTGATCATCCCGGGGAAAGTTCTTTTATCCTTCGATCGTTACGAATTTCTTTTCTTCTACTTTCTTTTCCGGAGCTTTCTTCGGAATATCCAGCATCAGAATACCATTCTCGTACTTACCGTGGATATCTTTCTCTGTGATATCTTTGCCAACATAGAAGCTTCTGCTCATGTTACCTGCGTAACGTTCACGGCGGATGTATTTACCTTCTTTGTCTTTCTCGTCTTTATCAAGTCCTTTTGCTGCGCTGATCGTTAAGTAACCATCTTTCAGTGCAACCTTGACTTCATCTTTCTTGAAGCCCGGAACATCCACGATCAGTTC
>OIYV01000916.1_pt1 | contig 15136 bp, 1 predicted proteins | sample 1588251 | NCBI WGS metagenome assembly OIYV01 (sample SAMN03283282) | human gut metagenome | biome: human-associated habitat; material: feces | host: Homo sapiens | place: Peru | collected 2012
GTCCGCTCAATCGCCTGGCGGTAGAGCAGGGCGTGACCGTTGAGCATGCGGGCTGTGACGCGAACGGCGTGCTCGACTATGATGAGCTTGAGCGCCTGGTTACACCGGGTACGCGTGCTGTCGTGGTGACGCATGCTTCCAACGTGACTGGCAATGCCGTTGACGTTGCGCGCGTGGCTGCCATGGCGCATGCTGCCGGCGCCCTCGTGATCGTCGATGCTTCGCAGTCTGCCGGCGCGATGCATGTCGATATGCAGGCTATGGGCCTCGACGTCGTGTGCTTTACCGGCCACAAGGGGCTCATGGGTCCACAGGGCACCGGCGGCCTGGCCGTGGCGGAGTGCGTTGACGTGGCTCCGTGGGCCATGGGCGGCACGGGCGTGCACAGCTTCGATGCACTGCAGCCGCTCGAGTGGCCCACGCGCCTTGAGGCGGGCACGCTCAACGGTCACGGCATCGCGGGACTTTCCGCAGGTCTCGACTTTATCGAGGCCCAGGGCGGGGTCGAGGCGATTGCGGCGCATGAGCGAGCGCTTGCCGAGCGCTTCCTCGCCGGCGTTCGCGAAATCCCCGGCATTACGCTCTACGGCGCCTTCGACCAGCCGACGCGCTCGGCAATCGTTTCGCTCAACGTGGGCGATGTCGATTCCGCTGAGATTTCCGACGCGCTCATGCAGGGATGGGGGATTGCGACCCGTCCCGGCGCCCATTGCGCTCCGCTCATGCACCGAGCGCTGGGAACCGAGCGCCAGGGTGTCGTGCGCTTCTCGTTTGGGTACTTCAACACGGACGACGAAGTCGACACGGCAATTGAGGCGCTGCGCGATTTGAGTCGTAATTAAAGCAACCTTTTGCGCCCCCTGATAAACCGTTTACGCACCTGACCCGCAATGTCGCCGATATAAGGTAATGTCAAATAATTACCCTCCATGGGTCCTTGTATCGTTGCGAATTGCGGGAAGGTTCCTATGAACAGGATCACTGCTGCTCTCTATAGATTTTTGGTCGTCTATCTTTCGGTCGCGATGGTCGTGACCTCGATACCCCTTGCGCCCAGCACGGCCTATGCCGATGATGCCGGGGCGGTCGCTGTCGAGTACGAGGCGCAAGAGGCCGACTTGGGCTCCGAGGCTGATGCCGATGCGGGCGATGACGCATCATCGACCGATGGGGGCAGCTCATCCACAACTTCCGACCAAACGAATAATACGCAGGACGACTCATCCAGCGCGGCATCCGACGCTCCCGGGACGAGCCTGGCGCAGGATCTCGCAGGTGCCGCGACCAACTCCGACACTGCAAAGAGTTTGGCTACTACGGCGGAACCCTCGTCCGACGACAGCGAAGTCGATCCCCTCGTGTATGAGGACCCAACGGTCTATGAGTACGCCAAGCTAATGCCGAACGGCTATGTGTATCCGTGTGATGCCAGCGGAAGCGTTACGGTAGAGATTGATGGAAATGATCCGCACGAGAACTCTGTCGACGGTAAATTGGTAACCAACCTGATCGTTGATTTCGGAGCGGATAGGGTCCCTGGATATATTTGTGAGTACTCCTCCAATCTGCGTTCGGTGCGTTTTGAGAACAGCTCTATTTCTTCAATTGGACTACGCGCCTTTGCTGGGTGCACGAATCTCGCCGATATCAGCTTTTCCGGTATGACCATTGGGGGCATCGAAACAGAAGCTTTTTCTGGGTGCGGATCGCTTACGAGCCTGAATATTAACGACGTTGCCACCATCGGCTCGATGGGCGAAGCCGCGTTTGCCTGGAGCGGGCTGCGGTCTACGGGGCTCGACAAGGTCGTTGGCCTCAGTTCGATTCCTGAGAACGCTTATAATGCCTGCAGCGCTCTGACCGATACCGGTCTGGGCGGGAACACATCCATCACATCAATCGGCGTTAATGCGTTCAAAAATTGCTCTCGCCTTGCGACAACGGGACTCGAGAGCAATACGACGATCGAGACGCTCCGCGAAGGTTGCTTTTCTGGGACCAATATGAGCGGCGGGCTGACGCTGCCTCTTAATTCCAAGATCGCAGAGCTACCGAGCCGTGCGTTCTATGGCTCTAAGCTCGAAACCGTGTACCTTGGGTGCGACCATGCGGTGCTCATTAATTCCACCACGTTTCCCAAGCAATATATGACGGTCATGGTCCCTGCCAAGATGGTCTCGCAATACGAAAGCGGCCACCCTAAAGAGGTTTGGGAGAGTTGCAATGGCAGCCTGCCCGTCCCCGTGGGCAAGGTGCTTCAAAAGATTAAGGTCTCGCGCGATCCCGACAAGATGGCCTATCAGCAGGGAGAAAAGATCTCGCTCGAGGGCATGAGCGTCACGTTTCAATATCCTCATTCGACGATGGATGGCGACTACGAGGCCCTCATAAAGGAAGAGCTCGGCCAGTACCTTACGGCGACTCCCTGCGACGGCGACGTCTTCGATGGCTCGATGGACGGAGAACCCATACAGCTGGTGTATGACGATGGCTACACACGCCTTGTCACGTACAGCAAGGGCAACCTGCAGCAGGCGGCCTACGAGTATGCCAAGCTCATGCCGAACTACTATCTGTATCCGTGCGACGCAAACGGAAATCTTACAGTAGAGATCGATGAGAACGACCCTCGCGAGAACTCTGTCGACGGTCGAATGGTAACGAATTTGATTGTCGATTCCGGGGTGGATGAAGTCGACGCACAGCTCTGCGCCGACTCCACCAATCTGCGCTCAGTGCGCTTTGAGAATAGCTCCATTTCTAAAATTGGACTGCACGCCTTCTATAACTGCCCGAATCTCACCGATATCAGCCTTTCCGGTATGACCATCGGTCAAATCGGGAAAGAGGCGTTCTATGGCTGCAAGTCGCTTACGAGCCTGAATATCAACGAGACCGCAACCATTGGCTCGATGGGCGAGGCTGCTTTTGCCGGGAGCGGGCTGGTTTCGACGGGACTCGACAAGATTGTTGGCCTCACATCGATTCCCGACAGGGCCTACGACGGCTGCAAAGCTCTGACCGATACCGGTCTGGGCGGGAACACCTCCATTACATCGGTTGGCGTTTGCGCGTTCAGACACTGCTCGAGCCTTGCCATCACAGGGCTCGAGAGCAACACGACGGTCGAAACGCTTGGCCACACCTGCTTCTATGGCACTGACTTGAGTGGCGGGCTGACGCTTCCCTATAACTCCAAGATCGAGGAGCTGCCGGACAAGGCGTTTTACGACACCAATCTCGAGACCGTATTTCTTGCCTGCGACCATGCGGTGCTCATTAACACTGACACGTTCCCCAAATACAACATGACCGTCATGGTTCCCGCAAGGATGATTTCAAAGTATGCTAACGGGCATCCCAAAGCTGTTTGGGAGCGGTGCAATGGTTGCCTACCCGTCCCGGTGGGCAAGGTGCTCAAGAACGTTGAAATCTCGCACGATCCTACCAACATGACCTATGAGCCCGGGGACACCATTTCGCTCGAGGGCATGAGCGTCGAGCTCGATTACCCGCATTCGGTATCGATTTGGAACTACGAGGCGCTCATAAAGGAAGAGCTCGGCGAGTACCTTACGGCGACTCCCTGCGACGGTGATGTCTTTGACGAGTCGATGGACGGACAGCCCATCAAACTCGTGTATGACGATGGCTATTCGCATTTTGAAACCCAGACCAAGGGCACCTTGCATCTCAAGAAGCCCGCATCGTCACCGCTTACGATCTCCTATGTTCAAGCGAACAATCGGCGCGGATGCAAGCTGATGAACGGCGTTGAACTGCCCGATGTTTCCGGAGCGATGACAATCGATGCGGGTACCGAGGTTACGCTCGATGCCGGTGCTCTGGGAATGCTCAATGACAACCTTACTTTTAAAGGCTGGTATGACACCGAGACCGAAAGGTACATCTCCAAAGAGGCGGTCTACACGTTTACGCCGGATATAGACCTGTCCCTCGAGGCGCGCTTTAAGCTCAAGGACTATGCGGTGCACGTCAACGATGCACAGGCGACCGATTCGTCGCAGGATTTTGCACACTTGAGTGTCACTGCTCAAAACTGCTACCGCAATGCCGGTGAAACGGTTGAGCTTTCCGCCGCCACGGACAACGCCCTGTTCTTGGGCTGGTATCTGGGTGAGGGCGATGATGCGTATGCCGTGAGCGATCAGCTCGACTTTACCTATACGGTGGATGAGGAAGACGTGCCCGAGCATTATGACGCATACGGTCCCAAAATCGAGATCACGCCGCGCTACTGCGCCCCGCAGGCGAGTGTGGTGCTGAGTGTGGACGGGGTCGATGAGAACGGACAGCCGCTCGGACAGTTCCTTTCCACCGGCCTGTATGGTATCGGGTCGCGTGTTACGGTCGTGGCGGTCCCGTCGCCCGGCTATGTGTTTGACTATGCGACCGATGCCCTCGGCAACGTCGTCTTTACCGGCGACGATGGTCCTTCCTACACGTTTGTGCTCGAGGGGGATGTGCAGTACACCGCGCATTTCCGCGAGGCGACCGATCCGGACGAGTCACTCGCGGCACTGAAGGCCGCGCTCATCGCCGCGATTACCGCCGCGGCCGTTCTCGCCACCATGTATGGCCTGGGCGAGATCGTCGACCCCATCGCGGCCGATGCGGTGATTGAGATCGGCATGGCCGACAACATTGAGGATGTTGCCGCCGTGGGCACCAAAGTGCTCAAGGAGATCAAGGACATCATCGACGACCACAAGAAGCCTAAGCCTCATGGCGACCATAAGATCGAGATTATTGCCACCGCACAGCCCGAGGTGGGCGGCGTCGTCACTGGCGGCGGTATCCACTATGAGGGAACGGTCGCCACACTCGAGGCTGTCGCCAATCCCGGCTATCGCTTCGTATGCTGGAAAGAGGACGGCGTCGAGGTCTCGACATCTCCTCTCAAGACGATGACCATCACGGACCTGACGCCCGAGGTCGTAAAGATGACGGCCGTCTTTGAGAAAAAAGTCGAGGTCACGGCGGTCGCCGAAGCTGATGGCATTCAGGCCGATTTTTCGACAGGCTGCACCGCAAGCCCCGTGACGCAGAGCATTACGCGTGGCGACCAGGCCATGGTCACCGCGAGCGAGGGCCCCGACTATGCCTTTGTGGGATGGTTTGAGGACGGCATCGAGGTTTCGCCCGAGCGTACGTATATCTTTAAGGCCGAGGTCGATCGCCATCTGGTTGCACGCTTCCGCAAAGCGGATAAGACCATTCTGGTGAATACCGATCCCTTCGACAGCGCCGAGGTGCTGTGCGATGGCGTGCCGGTCGTGGACGGCAAGGTCCGCGCGAAGGATGGAGACATTCTCACGTTTACGATGCGGCCTAAGGTACGCCCTGACAATCCGGAGAAAACATACCGGTTTGTAGAGTGGCGCGAAACCGATGCGCAGGGCATCACGATTGCCAATAAGCAGGAAGTTTGCGAATACCGCGTAAACGGCAATGCCCGGATCGAGGCCGTGATGGACGGCAGGGATACGCATACTGTGCGTGCCGAGGCCGACCCGCTCGAGGGCGGCACCGTTACGCTGAAGCGCGGCGAGACTGCCGGCATGGTGCTCGAGGTTCCCGAAGGCGAGCGCGTGACCGCGGAGGCCACGCCATCCGAGGGCTATATCTTTGACGGTTGGTATCTGAGCAACGGCGGTTCGGATGCTACCTCGACGCTGGTTTCGAGCGAGCGCTCCTATACCTTTGAGCCCATTACCGACTGCGTGATCCAAGCAAAGTTTACGCGTGCCTGCAAGGTGGACGTTGTCGTTGAGCCTGCCGCGGCCATGGCGGGCAAGTATTTGGTGCACGGCGAGGGCTACTGCATTAAGGGCGAGCCTGCCACGCTGAGCATTGAGCTCACGGCCGAGGCGAGCAAACAAGTTACCTTTAAGGGCTGGTATGACGCCAAGACGGACCTGCTTTTGGGCACCGACCCCAGCTACCTCGAGTTCTATCCCGAGGACGCGGAATGCACGGTGCGTGCGGTGTTTGAGGAAAACACGTATACCGTGACGGCGAAGGCAAAGAAGACCTTCGTTGAGCGCGGCACGGTAGAGATCGAGGGACACCCCGGGGCATCTTCGGTCACCTGCGGATACGGCGACACGGTGATGCTCAAGGCGAAGGCCAACGACGGCTACCGCTTTGAACATTGGAAGGATGGCTCCGGTAAGGAGTACGACACCGCCGAGCTGGTCGTTAAGGTTACCAAGAGCGATACCTATACCGCGATCTTTACCGACTCAAAACCCGAGGTTATGGTGACGGCCGATTCGTGGCTCGGCGGTACCGTGACGTGCAACGGGACTGTGGTGAAGCCCACGACCGACAAATTCAAGCTGGGGGAGACCCTTACCCTGACGGCCAAGGCCCATCCAGGCTTTTTGTTCCGGGGTTGGTACGTCAATGGTCGCCTGAAGAGCCTTAAGCACGAGACCTCGTTGGCTGCGAAGGCTCGCGGTAAAACCGGGCACTGCGTTATTACCGCGGCCTTTGTGCCCATTGATACCGTCTGCGTGCCCCTCACCGATCCTGTGGAGGGCGGCACCGTCAAAGCGAGCCGAATCCTTGCCGACCGCGGCGCGGAGGTTGCCCTTAAGGCTACGCCCAATCCCGGCTATGTCTTTACTGGCTGGTATACGGCCGACGGCACGTTTGAGTCTGCCGATGCGGAGTTCACCTGCCACCAGGAGCGCAGCCATGTGCACGTCGCTCGCTTTATGGCAAAAAGCTATGAAGTCGACGCCACGACGGTAGTCGATTCCGACACCGGTTCGCTGGTCGAATCGAGTGCCGCCGGTTGGGTCGAGGGCACGGGTACCGTCGAGGCAGGGCATGCCGCCACGCTGACTGCGCACGCGCTTTCGGGCTATGCGTTTGAGTATTGGGCTGATGCTTCGGGCGCTGTGGTAAGCCGTGACAGCACCTATCACGTGGTGCCGACGTCTGACATGACGCTTCAGGCCGTGTTCTCGGCAAAACAATTTACGGTGAACGTCTCGTGCGAAGAGAGCATGGGCACGGTCAAGGGCGCGGGGACGTATGCCGCCGGGCAAGTTGTCACCGTGCGTGCCATCGCCGCCGAGGATACGGCTTTTGTGGGCTGGTTCCGTAATGGCACGTGCGTGAGCTCCAAGAAAACCTATCGATTTACCGTGCGTGAGGACACGTCGCTCTATGCCGTCTTTGCATCGGGTTCGTATGTCGTGAGCACGGTTGCTTCGCCTGCCGAGGGTGGAGCCGTGAGCGGCTTTGGCGGCTATGAGTCCGGTGATCGCGCAACGCTTCGTGCGATCGCCAGCACCGGGTATTCGTTTGCGGGTTGGACGGACGACAAGGGCGAGACAGTCAGCGAGAACGCCGACTATACCGTTAAGGTCACGGGTGATGCCACCTATACGGCGACCTTTACGCCCCAGTCCTACCAGGTCGTTTTGAGTGCGAGCGACGATGGCGTGGGCATCCTGAGCGGCGAGGGCTCCTATCAATTCGGCGATACGGTCGAACTCAACGCTACGCCCATGGGGACCAAGCGTTTTGTTGGTTGGTATGTTCTGGACACCGAGGGCAACAAGTCGCTGCTGAGCTGCGATGCCCATTGTTGGATTAAGCTCGACAAGGATATGGTCGAGGGACTCGAGGACGACACACTGGATATTCAGGCCGTGTTTGCCGATCCGTACGAGGTGACCGTTTCGGGCGAGGTCGTGGTGAAGGACAAGGCCTCGAGCAGGGGCTGCCGTGTTACGGGCAGCGGTAGCTTTGCCGTAGGCGATCAGGTGGAACTGACCGCTGTTGCCGGCATGGGCTATCGCTTTGTGGGCTGGAGCACCGACAAGGAGGGTGCCTCGATCGTCGAGACCGCGACGACCCTCGATGTGACCGCCACGCAAGACATAACGTACTACGCGCAGTTCGAATCCGATGGACAGGTGACCATTGCCGTCACGGGGTCGTCCATCTTCCGCGGTACGGCCCTTCTGGTCGACGGCATTCCTACCGGTAGCAGGTCGTACGACAGGGGCGACATGTTTATGGCGATCGCGATTCCGTGGAAGAAGTATCACTTCTCGCATTGGGTCGATGATGCAGGCGTCACGGTGAGCTACAGCGCGTTTTATATCGGCACCGCCAAGGAGAATAGGCAGCTCACGGCTGTGTTCTATGAGACGGGCTGCGATGTGCAGGTCGCGACGTACCCCAAGGGTGCGGGCTTTAGCATGGTTGCACTCGGCACGGGCGGCTCCTACCACTCCGCGGCGATTATGTTTACCGTGCCGCATAAGGGCTGGAAGTTTAAATACTGGGTTGACGAGAACGGCCTGCCCGTGGGCTTTACGCCGGTGATTAACCGCGTGGTGTTCGGCAACCGTACCTTTACGGCCGTTTATGAGCGGGCGTCGATGACGGTCACGGCGGTGGATTCGCGTCAGGGCGGGCACGTCGAGGGTTCCTCCGAGGACGAATCTCTGGGCTATGCCGTGACCAACGAAGTCGAGAACGGTGAGTCCACGACCCTGACTGCCGTTCCCGATGCGGGCTATGTGTTCGATGGGTGGTATGCGCGTAACGATGACGGGTCGTTGGGCGATGAACCGCTGAGCACGGATGCAGTTTGGACGTTTGTCCCCGAAGACAACATGACCGTCGAAGCGCGCTTTGCGGAGGCACCCAGGTACAAGGTGACGGCGCAGGCGGTCAACGGATCGGTTGATCCAGAGACTGCTTCGGTCGCTACGGATGGCAAGGTGACGCTTTCGGCGACTCCCGATGAGGGCTGTTACTTGACGCGCGTGACCGTTGCGGAAAAGGCTGGCGAGGACGGTTCGGCCGGCAATGCCTATGACCTCGATATTTCCGACTACCAGGGCGGGGCGTACGTGGTCACACTGAGCGGCGTGAGTGCTCCGCAGCAGGTCACGTTTGAGTTTGCGAAGGCTGCGGCTCCGAAGGTGCTTGCCCAGCCTCAGGATGCGAGTGCTTACGAGGGCGATCCGGTTGAGCTTTCGGTCGCCGCCGAGGCGGGGCGTAATGTTCGCGTCCATACGGCCGTATCTTCGGGTTCTGCCGCCGACGTTAAGCTGAGCTACCAGTGGTATCGCGTGCCTGCCGATGGTGGTAAAGCGGTGGCGCTGAAGGGCGAGACGGGGGAGACCCTCTCGTTCGCACAGCTCGACAGCGAGAGCGAGGGCGAGTGCTTCTGCTGCATTACGCAGAGCTATCTGGGCACGGTGACAAAGACGGATACCGAGCATGCGACGGTGTCCATCGTGCCTCGCGAGGCGCTCGTGTTTAACGGGCGCGTGCTGCCGGCGGCGACCGCGCACGATGAATACCGTGTCGTGATTGCCGGTGCTACGGGCGGCAAGGCACCGTATACGTATAACTTGGACGAGGTTGAGGTTCCTGAGGGCATGCAGCTGACGCAGGCCGATGACGGAACGGGTGCCTTGGTGCTTTCGGGCGTGCCTTCGGCTACGGGCGTGTGCCGCTTCAAGATTAGGTGCACCGATGACCTGGGCAACAAGCGCGTTGCACACTTCGCGCTGGTCGTGAAGGCGAAGGAAGCGCCGCTCGCGTTTGAGGGCCAGAGCTTTACCTACAACGCGACGGCGCAGGCACCGGAGCTTTCGGGCGTGCCTGAGGGCTGCGAGGACGGTGTCGCGGTAACGTATCTAGGCACGGGCGATACGCATTACTCGTCTGATAAGGCGCCGGTGGATGCCGGCACGTATCGTGCAGTAGCGACGCTCGGTGCCAACGGATATGTGGGCAACGCGAGCTGCGACTTTGTCATCGAGAAGGCTCCGGTCGATATTTCGATCGAGACGTCTGATGTGACATACGATGGCGCGCGACACGGAGCGGCGGTTACGGTTGCCGGCCTTGATACGTCCGCCTATTCCGTCACGTATCGCGGTGTCGATGGAACCTCCTATGGCCCCACGGTGCTGGAACCGTGCGACAGTGGCAACTACCGCGTTACGGTTAAAGTGACTGACCCCAACTATCAGGGTAAAAAATCCGCTGAGTTCTCGATTACAAAGGCGAGCCAGACCATTACGGGCACGACGAGCTATTCGGGCGTGTACGGTGGCGACCCCATTGTGTTCGACAATGTCGCCCAGACGCCCGTGAGCTTTGAGCTTGTTGACTCCGCGGACGACGACGCAAGCCCGATTTCGATCAAGGGGCGTTGCGCGACCGTGAAGGCTGCTGGCACGGCACGTGTTATCGCCCATGCCAAGGCGTCTCGAAACTATCTTGCCGCCGAAGACGTTGAGCTGACGGTTACTGTTGCGCCGGCTCAGCTGCTGGTGAAGGTTGACGATGCCGAGCGCTTTGAGGGCCAGGAAAATCCCGAGTTTACCTCGAGCCTGGTGAGCCGTTGCGAAACTTCAGACGTTAAGGTTACGTATTTCTGCTCGGCGAATAAGAAATCGCCGGCGGGTGAGTACCAGATCGATGCGGCGGTCGCCGATCCGAACTTCGACGTCGCGGTCGTGCCCGGTACGCTGACGGTCAAGAAGAAGCCCGAGCGCTACAAGGTGACGGCGAAGGCGGTCAACGGTTCGGTCGACAATGCTTCGGTTACGGTTGTTGAGGGCGGGGATGCGACCCTCTCGGCAACACCCGACGATGGCTGCTACCTCGAGCGCGTGACGGTTTCGGAGGCCGGGTCGGATGCGACCGTTGACCTCGACATTTCTGATTACAAGGGCGGGGCGTACGAGGTCACGCTGAGCGATGTCAACGCGTCGCAGGTGGTCACATTTGAGTTCGCGAAGGCGGACGTGCCGCGTGTGGTCGCGCAACCGCAGGATGTGAGCGCCCACGAGGGCGATTCTGCCGTGCTCTCGGTCGCTGCCGAGGCGGGCAAGAACGTCGCCGACCACGCGGCCGCGTCCACGGGCTCTGCCGCCGAGATTGAGCTCTCGTACCAGTGGTTCCGCATGGTGAATGGCAAGGCCGTGGCGCTCGATGACGAGACGGGGGAGACGTTGTCGCTCTCGGACCTCGATGACGAGCAGGCCGGCGAGTACTTCTGCCGCATCACGCAGCGCTACCTTGGCACTGAGAAGCAGACGGATAGTGATTGTTCTTCCGTTTCCATCGTGGCCTGGGACACCCTTGTGTTTAACGGCGACGTGCTGCTGGCGGCGTGTGCGCATGATACATACCGCGCAACGATTGCCAGTGCCTCGGGCGGCAAGGCTCCGTACGAGTACACGTGGGACGAGACAAAGCTTCCCAGCGGGCTCAAGCTATCCCGTACTTCGGCTGGGCTGACGCTCTCGGGCACTCCATCCAAGACGGGCGTTTCTGCCTTTGATATCACGTGTACGGACGCCAGGGGCGAGACCGTGACCGCCCGCTTCGCGCTCGTTGTTCAGGCAAAGCGCGTGACGCTCGCGTTTGCGGATGGCGACTTTACCTACAGCGGCGCGCCGCAGGCACCCGAAGTAACCGGGGCTCCTAAGGTCTGCAAGGGCGATCTCAAGATTAAGTACTACGGGACCGGAAGCACGCAATATTCCTCAACGGAGGCCCCGACTGATGCCGGCACGTACCGCGCTGTTGCAACGCTACGGGCCCATGGCTATGCCGGTGCCGCCGCCTGCGAGTTTGAGATTACGCCTGCGAAGCTAACGGTGAAAGTCGATGACGCCGAGCGCTTCGAGGGGGAGGCGAATCCCGCGTTTACCTCGAGCTTGGAGAACGCGGTTGACACTTCGGGCGTGAAGGTTGAGTACATCTGCGACGCCGATGAGAGCTCCCCGGCGGGTGAGTACCAGATTGATGCGACGGTCACCGATCCGAACTTCGATGTCGATGTCGTGCCCGGAACGCTGACGGTGAAAAAGAAGCAGGAGCCTGTCGATCCCGATCCGGTGGTTCCGGACCCGGATAATCCGGATAACCCCGACCCGGACAACCCGGATCCCAACCCCGATCCTGATAATCCCGACCCGGACAACCCTGAGCCCGATAACCCGAACAAGCCCGAACGCTTTGAGGTGACGGCAAAGGCGGTCAACGGCTCGCTCGATAACGCTTCGATAACCGTTGATGCGGGCGGGGACGCGACGTTCTCGGCGACGCCGGACGAGGGTTGCTACCTTGAGCGCGTGACGGTCGCTGAGGCCGGCTCGGACAAGACTGTCGATCTCGATATCTCCGACTATAAGGGCGGAGCGTACGAGGTCACGCTGAGTGGCGTCACCGCTTCGCAGGAGGTCACGTTCGAGTTCGCGAAGGCGGACGCTCCGAAGGTGATCGTCCAGCCGCAGGATGCGAGCGCCCACGAGGGCGATGCTGTCGTGCTCTCGGTCGCCGCCGAGGCGGGTAAGGGCGTTGCCGACCACGCGTCCTCGTCCACGGGTTCCGCCGCCGATGTCGAACTGTCCTACCAGTGGTTCCACATGGTGGACGGCGAGGCCGTGGCGCTCGAGGGCGAATCGGGGGAGACGCTCCTCATTGAGAACCTCGATGACGATTGTGCTGGCGAGTATTTCTGCCGCATCACTCAGCGCTATCTCGGCACCGAGGCACAGGTGGACAGCGATCGTGCCGTCGTATCCGTTGTGCCTCGGGATGCCCTCGTGTTCAACGGCGGCCTGCTGCCGATCGCACGTGCGCACGGCGCGTATCGCGCAACGATTTCGGGCGCCGCAGGTGGCGAAGCTCCGTATGGGTACACATGGGACGACGCGAAGCTCCCCGATGGGCTTAAGCTTTCCCGCACGTCGGGTGGCTTGACGCTCTCGGGAACTCCCTCCAAGGCGGGCGTTTCCACCTTCGACGTCACGTGTAAGGATGCTCAGGGCGAGACGGCGACCGCGCACTTTGTGCTGGTCGTCCAGGCGAAGCGGGTTGAGCTCGCGTTTGAGGGCGGTAACTTCGTCTACAGCGGTGATGCCCAAGCGCCCGAGGTCACGGGGGCTCCCGAGGCCTGCGAGGGTGATCTGAGGGTTAGGTATTACGGGACGGGTGGCACGCACTATTCGTCAAGTGAGGCCCCGACCGATGCCGGCACGTACCGCGCTGTAGCCACGCTGCGAAGCAACGGGTATATCGGCGCCGCCTCGCGCAAGTTCAAGATTACGCCGGCGAAGCTCATGGTGAAGGTTGACGACGCCGAACGCTTCGAGGGGGAGGCGAACCCCGCGTTCACCTCGACCCTGGAGAGTGCGGTCGATACCTCGGGCGTGAAGGTTGGGTACATCTGCGACGCCGACGAGAGTTCCCCGGCGGGCGAGTACCAGATCGGGGCATCGGTCACCGACCCGAACTTCGATGTTGTCGTCGAGCCCGGTACGCTGACGGTGAAGAAGAAGCAGGAGCCCGTCGACCCCGACCCGGTCGAACCGAGTCCGGACAAGCCCGATGGACCCGATCCGGGTAATCCGGACAAGCCCGAGCCGGATAAGCCCGAGCCCGATAAGCCGGAGCCCGACCAGCCGGACCAGCCGGAGCCGGACAAACCCGGGTCGCCCGATTCCGACCAGTCGGATTCCAAGGACCCGGCAAAACCCGGTAGCTCGGATGATTCCGCGGCCGATAAGACAAAGGCGAATGGCGCGGAAAACTCCGGCAAGAAGGCTTCGTCCAGGACGAGCGCTCAGCAGCTCGCCGATACGGGCGACAAGGCGCCGCTCGCTGTCGCCGTCGCTGCAGGCGCTGTTGCACTTATCGCGCTGGGGTTCGAGCTGCTGCGTCGCCGCCATCCGGGCGCGTAGTGCACTCGCTTGGCAGCCAGATTGACGCCCTGGCAGGATGTAGCCTGCTAAAGCGTTTATACTTGCGGGACGGGTATTTTGCCCGTCCCGTTTTTGTTTCGACCCGAAAGGTGTGCCTATGGCCTCATCTGCACCGCGCGGTCTGCGCTCCGACCATGTCGTTACCGTCGGCATCGCTCTATTCTCGATGCTCTTTGGCGCAGGCAACTTGATTATTCCGCCGCTGTTGGCGCTTCAGGCAGGTTCTGCCACGCCGGTCGCCATGCTCGGCTTTCTGATTGCCGCCATCGGCCTGCCCGTCATGGGCTTTATCGCTGTGGCGCTTGCCGGTACGGCGCGTGAGCTTGCCGGTCGCGTGCACCCCAAGTTCGGTGAGTTCTTTGTCGCGGCGGTGTACCTGGCCATCGGTCCGTGCCTGGCAATTCCGCGTACGAGCTCTACGGCCTTCGAGATGCTGGTGCCGTTGCTGCCTGAGGATATCTCGCTTGGCACCGCGCGCTTGGTCTTCGCTGTCGCCTTCTTCGTGGTCGCGTTTGCCCTCACGCTGCGCCCCGGTGTCATCACGCGCGTGCTCGGCCGCATTACGGGCCCTGCGCTCATTGCGCTTATCGTGCTGGTCGTGGGTGCCGCCGTGATTTCGCCGCTGGGGCCGGCTGCCGCGCCGCAGGCTCCCTATGACGCTGGTGCTGCGGTCCAAGGTTTCTTGACCGGCTACCAGACTATGGACCTGCTCGCATCACTCGCCTTTGGCATCATCATCGCCGAGACCATTCACGAGCTGGGCGTGACCGACGACAAGCGCGTGGCCTTCGAGATCTCGCGCTCCGGTGTGATCGCCGGCGTGCTCATGGCCATCATTTACTGCGGCCTGGCGCTTGCCGGCATGCAGCTCGGCACCGTGATGCCCGACGCTACCAACGGCGCGGCCATCCTTGCCCGCTCGGCCTCCATGCACTTTGGCCTTGCCGGCACGGTTGTGGTGTTTGCGATTTTCTTCCTCGCCTGCATGAACGTGTGCATTGGCCTCATCAGCTGCTGCTCGCGCTACTTTTGCGAGACGTATGTGGTCGAAGGGGGAGCGGAGGCTTCTGAGGAGGCCATGCGCCGCCCGTTTGCGATTCTCGCCTTTGTGTTCGCCGCGTTTTCGTGTGTGCTCTCCAACGTGGGGCTCGACGTGATTCTCATGTTCTCGGTGCCCATGCTCAACGCCTTGTATCCCGTCGCCATCGTGCTGGTGCTTATGGGCCTGGTGCACGGCTTTTGCGATACTCATCCGCAGGTGTGGGTGTGGGTCGGCGGCGTGGTCGCCGTGCAGAGCGTGATTACCTCGGTCCGCGATGCGTTCTTTGCGGGTGCCTGGCTGCCGTTCGAAG
>OIYV01000925.1_pt1 | contig 15078 bp, 14 predicted proteins | sample 1588251 | NCBI WGS metagenome assembly OIYV01 (sample SAMN03283282) | human gut metagenome | biome: human-associated habitat; material: feces | host: Homo sapiens | place: Peru | collected 2012
ACCTGTGACCCCCTGCTTGTAAGGCAGGTGCTCTCCCAGCTGAGCTATGCTTCCGAATTGCTACTTGCAACGTGTTATACTATACAGTATTTTGGCTAAAATGTCAACACTTTTTTTCAACTTTTTTTAAAATTTTATTTTTTGGTTGAAGCATCAATTAAATGTTGTATATCTTGCGGAGTAAAAACATATTTCTTATTGCAAAAATGACATTCTACCTCTGTGTTTTTATCATCTTTTGCCATTTCGCTAAGTGCTTCTATACCCGTAGAAATAAGTGCGTTTTCCACTTTATTCCTTGAACAGTTACATCTGTATTCGGCTGTACTCTCGTCAAGTTTATCAAGTTCTATTCCCTGCATGGCTTTTTGAGCTATTTCATCGGGAGTCATACCGTTGTCGAGCATTTGAGTAACAGACGGAATTTCCGAAACATTTTTTTCAATAATATCAATAACTTCATCAGGGCAACCCGGCAAAAGCTGAATGATGTATCCGCCTGCTTTTTTTACGGTTAAATCAGGATTAACTAATACACCTAAAGCACAAACCGACGGTGTTTGTTCGCTGGTTGCAAAGTAATTTGTAATATCTTCTGCAACTTCGCCGCTTACAATAGGCACTTGACCGACATATGGTTCTTTCATTCCGATGTCTTTAATAACATAAAGCTGACCGTCTGTACCTACTGCACCCGATACATCAAGCTTGCCATTAGGTTTTAAAGGAATTTCTACAACAGGATTTTGAACATATCCTCTTGTATTACCCTCATAGTCGGAAACGGCAATTAAATCGCCGCATGGTCCTGCACCGTTCATTCTGACAGTAATGCTGTCTTCTTTGTCTTTGAGCATATTGCCCATCATTGATGTTGCTGTTATAAGTCTGCCAAGTGCGGCAGTAACAGTTGCAGAGGTTTTGTGAATTTGCTCTGCTTCGTATACAATATCGGTAGAGTCGGTCGCAATTACAAATGCAGAACCGTCTACTGCAATATATCTAACAATCTTTCCCATTATTACACCTTTTTACATACAAAATATAATCTTTCGCTATCGTTTTTAGGTTCGTCATATGATAGCTCATCATAAACTTTAATATCGACAAAACCGACTTTGTTTAGTAAACTTGACAATTCTTCAACAGAATATGCCGTTTCTTCAAACTCTTCGCTGAATCGGTCATAGCTTTCGCCGTCAAGAATAAACATATCAAGAAGGATTCGAACGGTCCTGTCATCAACAGTTTCATTATCCCATACAAGATAATAATCGTCTTCATCAAAAACAAAAGTATTATCCGCAAGAATTTCATTGTGCTTATAAACAGTATTGACATCAAAAACGAATAATCCGCCATTATTCAACGAATCATAAACATTTTTGAATGTTGCGAAAACATCGTCAATATTATTGAGATGGTTGATACTGTCAAGGCAACAAATGCAAGCTTCTGCCTTTTCAGAAAGCTCAAATTCCTGCATTTTGGCTTTTAGCAAAGAAAAGCTGTTCCCTGCTTCGAAAAGTCGATTAGAGGCGATTTCAAGCATTTCTTCGGACAAATCAACGCCGATAATACTGTATCCTTTTTTCATAAAAGGAATACTCATTGAGCCTGTTCCGCACGCTAAATCCAAAACAGTACCCGATTTGATACCGTTTTGTTCAAAAAAAGACAGGATATACTCGCATCTTTTTTCGTATTCAACATTTTGAGTTAACTCATCATAGAGATAAGCAAATGTTTGATAACTACTCATTGCTTTCTTCTTCACTGATTCTGTCAAAAATCTTGTCGTATCCGTCGCAACCGTACTGGAGAGAACGGTTTACACGACTGATTGTGGCTGTTGAAGCACCTGTTTGGTCAACAATATCCGTGTAAACACATTTTTCCGAAAGCATTTTTGCAACAACAATGCGTTGACTGAGAGTTTTTAACTCTTGAACGGTACATAAATCTTCAAAAAAGTCATAACATTCTTCTGTATTTTCAAGAGCCAAAATGGCCTTAAACAAAAAATCCACATTTTTATTATGCAGTTTATTATTCATAAGTAAGCCTCCGTCTTTAGTATGCTAATATTTTAACACATTAAATCGTGATAGTAAAGCAAAATTTAAAAAAAGCGGCAAGAAATTTTCCTGCCGCTAAATTAATTACTCTTTGATTAATTCATCGTAAAAATCAAAGCAATCAAATGTTGCAAAATAATCCTTTGGAGTTTCTGCTCTTCTGATGAGTTTGTATGAGCCGTCTTCACAGAGGAGAATCTCTGCACTCTTGAGCTTTCCGTTATAATTATAACCCATTGAAAAGCCGTGTGCACCGGTATCGTGAATGTAAAGAATATCTCCCATATCAATCTTAGGCAACATTCTGTCAATAGCAAACTTATCACAGTTTTCGCAAAGAGAACCTGTAACATCATATTTTTTATTACATTCTTCGTTTTCTTTACCCAAAACCGAAATATGATGATATGCACCGTAAATTGCCGGACGCATAAGGTTAACTGCACAAGCGTCAACGCCGATATATTCTTTGTGAGTGTGCTTTTCGTTGATTGCGGTTGTTACAAGAGCACCGTAAGGACCCATCATAAATCTGCCGAGTTCTGTGCAAAGCTTAACATCACCCATTCCGGCAGGAACAAGTACTTCATCAAATACCTTGTGAACGCCCTCACCAATAACTCTGATGTCGTTTGGTTCTTGGTCAGGTCTGTAAGGAATACCGACACCGCCTGAAAGGTTGATGAATCCAATATGTACGCCTACTTTTTCTTTAAGCTCAACAGCAAGCTCAAAAAGAACCTTTGCAAGCATTGGATAGTAGTCATTTATTACTGTGTTTGAAGCAAGGAATGCATGGATACCGAATTCTTCAACACCCTTTTCTTTCATAATTTTGAAAGCCTCATAGATTTGCTCGGTAGTCATACCGTATTTTGCGTCGCCCGGGTTATCCATAATATCATTGCTGATTTTGAAAAGTCCGCCCGGATTGTAACGACAACTCATTTTTTTAGGAAGCTTGCCGCAAGCCTTTTCTACAGCTTCAATATGAGTGATGTCGTCAAGATTGATGATGCCGCCCAAGTCGTTGCAATACTTAAATTCCTGAATAGGAGTGTCGTTTGATGAAAACATAATATCATCGCCTGTTGCACCGATTGTTTTTGCCATCATAAGTTCTGTTTTTGACGAGCAGTCACATCCACAACCGTATTCCTGCAAAATTTTAATTAAAAATGGGTTAGGAGTAGCTTTTACCGCAAAGTATTCCTTATAGCCCTCATTCCATGCAAAAGCTTCTTTAAGAGCTTTTACATTTTCCCTTATTCCCTTTTCATCATAAATGTGAAAAGGTGTAGGATAATCTTTGATGATTTCCTGTGCTTTTTCTAATGAAAGAAATGGTTTTTTATTCATTTTATCCTCCTCAAATCACCTTTAATCGGTAAGTGATTTTTCAATTAACATTTTAATTTTATCAAGTCCGAGCCCGTTTTGTGAAGAAAACGGAATAATCAAATCGCTGTCTACCATAGAAAGCTCTTCTTTTATTTCCTGTTCTCTTTTCTTAAACTCCTTTACTTTCAATTTGTCTGCCTTTGTGCAAACAACAATAAACGGTATGTTCATTTGTTTCATAAATTCAATCATACCAAAATCGTCTTGTGACGGTTTATGACGCATATCAACAAGTTGAACAACAAGTTTTATGTTTCTTCCGCTTTGAAAGTAACCTTCCATAAGTTCACCGAAACGATCACGCTCTGATTTACTGAGTTTTGCGTAGCCGTAACCCGGAAGATCGACAAATTTATATCCGTCAACATCATAAAAATTGATTGTAATTGTTTTTCCGGGAACAGAACTTACTCTTGCCAAAGATTTTCTGTTGAACAATTTGTTTAATAACGAACTTTTACCTACATTTGACCTGCCGGCAAAAGCGATTTCTGTAATATTGCTTGGCGGAAGCTGGCTTGATATGCCATATGATTTTTCAAATTCTGCTTTGTTATAATTCATATTACTGTGTCACCACCGATGAAACGGATTCGTCTGATTTTATTATTACATTTTGTTTTCTGTCTTTTTTAGGCATATATTCAAGCGCTTGTGTCATAACTTCGTCAAACGATGTTACCGGAATAAATCTGACTGCTGTTTTAACTTCTGTGCCTATTTCTGCCAAGTCCTTGAAGTTATCTTTTGGAATAATTACGGTATCACAACCTGCTTTGTATGCAGCCATTGATTTTTCTTTTAAACCGCCTATTGGAAGTGCTTTGCCTTTAAGTGAAATTTCACCGGTCATAGCAATATTCTTTTTGATAGGGATACCCGTAAGCTCGCTTACAAGTGCGGTTGTGATTGCAAGACTCGCAGACGGACCGTCTTTTGGAATAGCGGCTTCCGGTGCATGAATATGTATGTCTTTTGTTTTGTAGAAGTCCGATTTAATACCATATTGTTCGGATTTGCTTCTTACATAGCTTACAGCGGTTTTGGCACTTTCTTTCATAACATCACCGAGATTACCTGTAAGCTCGATTTTACCCGAACCGTCAAGTGCAGATATTTCTATCGGAAGCATTGTTCCGCCGACCTGTGTCCAAGCAAGTCCGTTTACAACACCGATTTGATTTTCGTCAGGTATTTCATCTTTTGAGTATTTCTCTACTCCTAAATAGTCTGAAATATTTTTGTCAGTAACCTTAAACGATTTTTTACCGCTTTCAAGCTCAAGAGTTGCTTTTCTGCAAAGGGTTGCAATGTTTTTTTCAAGCCCTCTGACTCCGGCTTCTCTTGTGTAGCATTCGATGATTTTATATATTGCTTCATCTGAGATTTTAAACTCTCTTGCGGTTAATTTGTGCTTTTTCATTTCTTTTTTAACCAAATGAAGTTTTGCAATATTGAACTTTTCTTCAACAGAGTAGGAATTAAGTTCAATAATTTCCATTCTGTCATAAAGCGGTGCGGCAATAGTTGAAGTATCATTTGCCGTTGTAATAAATAAAACCTTGCTTAAATCTACAGGAAAATCAATATAATGGTCATTAAATGAGTTATTCTGCTCAGGGTCTAAAGCTTCTAAAAGAGCCGATGACGGGTCACCTTTATAATCGTTTCCTACTTTATCTATTTCATCAAGCAATACAATCGGATTCATTGTTCCTGCGTCGATAATCGCCTGCATAATTCTGCCCGGCATTGAACCGATATATGTTTTTCTGTGGCCTCTTATTTCTGCCTCGTCATGAACGCCTCCGAGAGCGATACGAACATATTTTCGGTTCATTGACTTTGCGAGAGATTTGACAATACTTGTTTTGCCGACTCCGGGAGGACCGTACAAGCAAATAATTTGACCGTTGTATTCAGGATTTCTTTTTAACACGGCGAGAGATTCAATAATCCTTGATTTAACCTTGTCAAGTCCGTAATGGTCGGCATCAAGAATTTTTCTTGACTTTTCAAGATTTATTCTGTCTTTTGAATATTTGCCGAAAGGAATTTCAAGGCATTTGTCAAGATATGTTCTTACAACCGTTCCTTCATGAGAACCCGACGGCATTTTCACAAGTTTGTCGCATTCTTTGAGAAGTTTTGTTTTTATTTCATCGGTACATTTCAGATTATTTACTTTAGTTTTGTATTCGTCTGCTTCTTCAATAGGTGTTTCATTGTCTCCAAGTTCATCCGAAATTACTTTCATTTCTTCACGAAGGTAATATTCTCTTTGACTTTTGTCTATTTCCTTTTGAAGCTTGTCCTGAATTTCGGCTTCAATTTCAAGCGAAGCAGTTTCTTTTTTTAAAAGAACAACAAGTTTTTTAATTCTTTCTTCCGGATTGAATTCTTCAAGCATTGCCTGCTTGTCCGAAAATGAGAAAAAGCTGTTTTCGCAAATATAATCTGTTAATTCGTCAATGTTTTCACAGCAAACGATTTTTGCAACAACTTCGTTTGAAATTTTTTTAAACATTGAAGCATATATTTCGTATTCTTTTTTTACAGCTCTTATGTAAGCAGAATTTTCGGGAGATTCCTCGACATCATAAATCGGTGCTCTGTCAACAACAGCATTGAAATGGTCACCCTCGGTATACATTGTTACAATGCTTGCCCTTGAAACACCCTCAACAATTACACGAAGATTTGATGAATTCGGTATCTTAATCATTTGCTTAATTTTACAAATTACGCCGACTTCAAACACATCTCTTTCTGTCGGGTCTTCTATTGTTGAATCAATTTGAGAAACAAGAAAGATCATTTGATGAGTGTCCATCGCTTCGTTAAGAGCCGCAATGCTTTTCTTTCTTCCTACATCAAAATGCAGGTTCATATTTGGATAAACCACAAGTCCGCGAAGAGGAACAACAGGAATATCCTCAAAATTATTTAAATCAATATAGTTATTCATATATTAAATCCTTAAAAATATTTATAATATTATATAATAAATAGAAATATATTTCAATACTAAAAAATAAAAAGGCGTTTTCACGCCCTTTTAGTCTTTGTAATTTATTTTCTTCACTTTAAAAATTGTTCGTAATATCGGTGCTAAGAGTTTTGGACTTTTGATAAGTATTACTTTCATTTTCTCCCCTACTTTCTGCAACAGATTATGATTCCGAGGATAATGACTGCTATTGCAAGAATTCGTGTCAGCCATACGGCAGGCAGACAACATGCCATAACGCAGCCAAGACCGAAAGCAATCCACAAATAATCTTTCTTGCACATTTTTTTCATAGCAAACACCTCCGTAGCATCTGTGCTTACTATAACATATGCAAAAGTTACTTAATCGTTACTTTCAATTAACAAAAGTGTTCCCGAATCAAGTGTTATTTCTGCATAATTTTCGCTGACAAAATTACTCTGGGCAAATTGGTCACTTTGACTTATGTTTAAAGATTCTTTCCCGTAAAAGCCGGCTGTGTAATATGCTCCTTTAATTCTGACATTTTTGCAGTCGGAAAGATAAGCAAATAAAGAAAAATTGTTATAATCCTTATTAATTATGCCTTTGTCTTTTATAAGTGAAATTCTGTTTTTTCTATTAATAATACAGCATTTTACATTGTGTTTTTGACAATAATCAAGTGAGAGGATATTTGAATATGTATGGTCCATTCGAGAGCCGATGGCACAGAAAATATCAATGTTGTTATATCCCCTGTCAACTGCTTCCATAACGCAATGAAAAGTGTCTGTAAAAGCCTTTTCAACTTTAAGCGTTATAATTTCACAATCTATGTCCGGCTTTTTTGATGAATCAAAATCACCAATTATCAAATTCGGACGAAAGCCTGCTTTAATACAGTTTTTATATCCTGAATCGGCACAGATGATATACGAGTCTTTATCAATATTATCTTTTAAAAATTCAATATCGTCATCGGGTGCACCGGAAATAACTGTGCATTTTTTTATTTGAGTTCCCATTCTTTAATGTTTTTTACCTCGTTGTACATTGAAATATAACTTTTATGTCGTGATTCGCTTATTTTGCCGTCGTTTACAGCTTCGATAATTGCACAGCCCTTGTCGTTTGTATGAGAACAGGTGGCAAATTTACAATAGCCGATATAATCTTCAAATTCTCTGAAACAATAAGGCAAATCGTCTTTGAGTATTTTTTCGCACTGCTTAAACTCAAGAGATGAAAAGCCCGGCGTATCCGCAATATATCCGTTGTCAATTTTGAATAGTTCACAATGACGGGTGGTGTGTTTGCCTCTGCCTAATTTTTTGCTTGTTTCGCCGGTCTTAAGGTCTAAATCAGGGAAAATATTATTAAGTAAAGTTGATTTGCCGACACCTGTGTTGCCTGTGAAAGCAGAACATTTGCCTTTTAAAAGTTCGTGAACAGCTTCTCCTCCCTCACCCGTAGTATTGTTACAAATAATTACTTTAAATCCTGCTTTTTCATAGATGTTTTTGTATTCGTCGGCATTGTTGTCTAAATCAGATTTTGTTATCACGATTATAGGCTCGATTTTTTTATATTCTGCAATAGCCGTTAAATTATCAATAATCAATGTATTGATTTTTGGGTCTACAAGTGATGCAACAATAAAAAGTTGATCAAGATTTGCAAGAGGCGGTCTGATAAGTTCGTTCTTACGCGGATAAATGGTGTTGATTGTATTTTCGGCATTATCATTTATGCTTATTTCCACATTGTCGCCAACAAGCGGAGAAATTTTTTGCCTTCTGAAATTTCCTCTTGCTTTACACTCGTATATTTCATTATCGGCATCAACATAATAAAAACCGCCTATGCCTTTAATTATCTTACCTTTTTTCATATATTTCTCTTTAAACAAATTTCAACGGCGAATACCTCGCCGTTGTGTAGGGTTAATGATTTGCGCCGGAACTGTTTTCTGTAACCGGAGAAGTTGTGGTTGATGGGTATTTAGATGCAGATGAGAAATTAACAGAAATATCTTTATCCTTTTTACCGTTAATATGCTTAGTTTCAGTTACACCTGTTGATTTGAGCGAAACTTTAATGTTTTGAGATTTGTTACTTTCGGCAGTAATGTTTATAGGTACATTGCTGCCGTCAAGTGTTACTTTACGGCTTGAATATGTGTCACTGCCGACTTTTACAACAAGAGTATCTTTTGCATAACTGCCATCATCATTTTGTACTACAGGAAGGGTTATTCCGACTGAGTACTTTACTGCCTGAGCAGTTGTAGTTGTAACACCTGAACTTATGATTACTTTAATTGAATCAGTTGCTTTTGCTTGTGAACCGGCACTTGGGCTTTGTGATAAAACAACACCTTTTTTCAGTGCATCATCTTGTGTTACAAATGATATATTTGTAAATCCGAATTTTTCAAGAAATGCTCTTGCTCCGCTTTGAGTAAGACCCGATACATCAGGAACAGTAAGCGTTTCTATAACAGTAGTTGTCGGACCGGATGAAACATATATAGTTACCTCTTGCTCTGCAGAAACAACACTTGTTGCTTTAGGATCGGTATAGATAACTTTTCCCTCTGCAACATTATCACTTGCTATGTTCATAGTTTTAAAGTTGGACAAACCTTCAAGTTGTAAGCTTTGTTCTGCCAATTCAAGAGAAAGACCGTAAACATTAGGCATAGTAATGTCTTTTTCTGAAGAAGCGACAATAAGTGTGACTTTTGAGCCTTCCATAACTTTTGAACCGGCTTCCGGTGATTGCTTTATAACTGTACCGGGGTCATACTGGTCTGATTTTTGATATTCCGCAATAAATTCATATGAGTAGTCACTTTGATCTTGTAATTGGTCATACGAAAAGCCTACAAAATTAGGCAACTTGTCTGTTTTTGTGTTAAAACCTGATGTGAACATCATAACAATTCCGACAATTGCAGCTATTAAAACAATAATTCCGACAATGACTGCGGCTGTTGTTTTTTTCTTACGAGAAGAATTATCGTATTCCGTTTCGTCTTCTGCATATTCTTCATCGCTTATAGGTTCAAATTCCGCAGATTTTTCCGGAACAACCTCGTTATTAACATAATTAAAGGTTTTGGTTGGATTTTTTACAATTTCTTCAATGTCAAGAAGCATTTCAGTTGCGGATTGATACCTATCTGCAGGATTTTTTTGCATAGCGTGCATACAAATTTGTTCCAAACCGATCGGAATATCCGGATTGATTTTTCTCAAATCTTCTGCGTTGGAATTAACTTGCATTAATGCAACCGAAACTGCACTGTCGGCTTCAAACGGAACTTTTCCCGAAAGCATTTCATATAGAACAACACCGATTGAATATATATCGGCTTTTTCATCCGTATATTCGCCTTTTGCCTGTTCCGGTGAAATATAGTGAACCGAACCGATAGCCTGCTCTGTTAGAGTTTTCGTATCCGAGCGTGAAAATCTTGCAATACCGAAATCTGTAACCTTAAGGTTTCCGTTTGAAAGCAAAATAATATTTTGAGGCTTGATGTCACGATGAACAATACCTTTATCATGTGCGTGCTGAACTGCTCTTAAAATCTGCGTCATAAAGAAAAGAGCATCATTCCATGTGATTGAGCCTTGTTTATTGATAAATTCTTTGAGAGTTATACCGTCAATATATTCCATAACGATATATTGAAGTTTTTCACCGAAATTTACATCATAAACTTTTACAATGTTTTCGTGCGATAAAAGTGCAATTGCCTTTGATTCGTTCTTAAATCTGCGTTTAAAATCATCGTTATTAAGAAATTCATCTTTTAATATCTTTACGGCAACTATTCTGTCGTCAACATTATCGTAGGCTTTGTATACAACTGACATTCCGCCTACACCGATTATTTCTTGAATTTCATATCTTCCGTCTAATCTTTTACCAACGTAGTTATCCATATTTTCTCCTAATATATTAAATTGCGATTGCTACAACCGTAATGTTATCATTGCCGCCGTTTTTATTTGCTCTTTTAACAAGTCTGTCTGCAAAGGCGTAATATTGCCCGTCTTTTATATCATCGGCTATTTCCGCGTTATTAACGCAGTTACTGAGCCCGTCTGTGCACAAAATAAGAGTTTCGTTTTCTTGCAAATCTACTTCCGAAAAATCAACATCAATTCTTTTGTCAACACCGAGAGCACGAGTAATAACATTTTTATTTGGATGATGTTCAGCTTCTTCCTTTGTTATTTCTCCCCTGTCAACAAGATTTTGAACAAGGCTGTGGTCAACGGTAATTTGTTCAACTCCGTCTTTGTTAACAATATATGCTCTGCTGTCACCTGCATGTGCTATGTGTGCAACATTATCACGCACAACAACAGCAACAACGGTTGTACCCATCCCCTTTAGGTCGGGTCTTGAATAAGCCATATCGTAAACTTCGATATTTGCAGCCGTAATTGCCGAATCAAGAAGATTTTTGATTGATGAATCTCTCATTTTTTCATTGTATGACGAAGTGATTTTGTCACTTATAACTTTTACGGCAAGCGCAGAAGCAATATTTCCGCCTGCGGCACCGCCCATTCCGTCACAAACAACAGCCCATGCAACTTCACCCGGAAGCTCACCGACTGCATATGCGTCCTGATTGTTTTCTCTGACTAATCCTTTGTCTGTTTTAGCAACTATTTTCATTGGATTTCACCTTCATTCTTCTTGCGTCTTAACTGACCGCACGAAGCATTAATATCTGAACCGAGTGTTCTTCTTATTGTAGCATTTATTCCGAGCGAATACAAGGCTTCGCAGAAATTTTTAATTGATTTGTCTGTTGAACGAACATTGTCTCGTTCTTCAACATCATTTACAGGTATTAAGTTGACATGACAAAGCATTCCGACAAGTTTTGAGGCTAATTCTTTTGCACATTCCTCGGTATCGTTGACACCGTTTATAAGTGTATATTCAAATGATACTCTTCTGCCTGTTTTTACGGCATAATTTTTGCATGCGGCAATAGCCTCGTCAACACCCCACTTATCATTCACAGGCATCATTGATGAACGAATTTTATCATTCGGTGCGTGTAACGAAAGAGTTAATGTTATTGGCATTTGCTCATTTGCCAAATCGTATATTTTAGGCACTATACCACAGGTGGAAAGCGTTATGTCACGCATAGATATATTAAGCCCTTTGTCATTATTAACTGTTTTTATAAACTTTATAACATTGTCATAATTGTCAAGCGGTTCGCCGATACCCATAAGAACAATACGAGAAATTCTTATATTCAAATCCTTTTGTGCAATATGTAGCTGAGATTCCATTTCCGCAGGAAGTAAATTGCGTTTAAATCCTGCAAGTGTAGACGCACAGAATTTACATCCCATTTTACAACCGACCTGTGAAGAAATACAAATAGTATATCCATATTTATATTTCATAATAACAGCTTCTACATATTCCCCATCATATAATTTAAAAAGATATTTTACCGTGCTGTCTATTCTTGAAACATATTTATCTTCAATTTTAACTGACGGTATAAAATAATTCTGCTTTAATTTTTCTCTTAAATCTTTTGAGAGATTTGTCATTTCGTCAAAGGAATCAACGCCCTTTTCGTGCAACCACGAATAGATCTGCCCTGTTCTGAATTTAGGCAGACCTATTGAGGTGATTTCGCTATTTAATTCGTCAAATGTAAGTGATTTTATATCAGTCATTTATCTTTTCCATTATTGCATAGAAAAATCCGTCACCACTATTTTCACTTGGAAAAACAGTAATTTCATTTATAAGCTTAAAATTAATGTTGTTATTTAAAAATTTTTCAACAACTTTTTCATTTTCTTTTTTATTAAGAGTACAGGTAGAATAAATAATTCTACCGTTATTTTTTAAATATTTTGATGAGGTGTTCAAAATATCATATTGAATTTGCGGTAATTCCTTAATATCATCAAGATTTTTGTATCTTATTTCGGGCTTTCTTCTGATTATTCCGAAGCCGCTGCACGGAACATCACAAAGAATTTTGTCTGCAAAAGGTATATTTTCGTTATATACCAAAGCATCATTAACGGATGATTTTATATTATAAAGTTCAAGTCTTTCGGCTGATTTCTTTATTAGAGCAACTCTGTGTTCATACAAATCAAAAGCATAAACATTTGCTCCTGATTGAGCCATGGTGAATGTTTTACCGCCCGGAGCGGCACAAATATCAAGTACGGTTTCTCCGTTTGTACAATCAAGAGCCTTTGCACAGGAAAATGAACTGTAATCCTCAATGTAAAACAAACCGTCTTTAAATGCTTTTATGTTACTTAAATCAAACGATGAGTTAATTTTTACTACATCGCCATATACTTCACAATCAACGCCGTTGTCTAAAAGTTCATACTGAAGTTCGCCTTCATCAACAAACTTTCTGTTCGGAATTGCAAAAACAGGCGGTCGATTGTTGATTGCTTGAAGTGTAACAAGTGTTTTTTCCTCACCGTACATCTTCTTCCACATATTAATAAGATGAGGCGGACAGGAATACTTGATGCTCAAATCATCCGTTTCATCAAGTTCTGATTTACATTCAATAATTTTATGTAATACAGCGTTAATCAGTTTTTTATAATACGAAAGACCGATTAAATCTGCAATTTCAACGGTTTCATATACAGCTACGGCATCAGGAACCTTGTCCATAAACAAGATTTGGTAAGCTCCGATATAAAGGAGAATTTTAACCTTTGGCTTTGCTTTTGAAGTTAAAAACTTATCTATGAAATAATCAAGAGTAAGTTTGCGTTCAACAACGCCATAAACAAGTCTTGAGGTGAATCCTCTGTCTTTACTGTCAACTTCTGCAAGACCTTTATCAACCGCAATGTTTGAATATGCTCCGTTTTTTAAAATATCATATAATATGTCAAATGATGCAAGTCTGCTGTTTTTCATCGTCTGTTTCCACCGTTAACAACAAGTAAAAGTCTGAAAATAGTTGCAAGAGCAGATGCCAAAGCAGCAACATAAGTCAGAGCTGCGGCAGTAAGCACTTTTTTTGCACCCAAATATTCAGAATCTGTCATAAAATGATTTGATTCAATAGTTTCAAGTGCTCTTTTGCTTGCATTAAATTCAACCGGTAAAGTAATAAGCTGAAACAATGCAACAAAGCAATAAAGGATAATGCCGATATATGCAATTGTTTCAGAGCGGATAAACATACCGATTAAGCAAAGAGGAATACCGAGAGATGAACCGATATTTGTTACAGGAATTACAAAATTTCTGATTTTCAACGGAAAATAACCCTCTGCATGCTGACAAGCGTGACCCGCTTCGTGGCATGCTACACCGATTGCAGCAATTGAACGAGAGTCGAATACATCTTCGCTAAGGCAAATTTCCTTGGTTCGTGGGTCGTAATAGTCTGTAAGAGTGCCGGCAACCTTTTTGATTTTTACATCATTAATACCGTTAAGTTGTAAAAGTCGCCATGCGGCATCGGCACCGGTCATTCCCGAACGGCTGACAACTTGTGAATATCTGCGAAAGTTTTTTTTAACCGACGATTGACAAATCAATGCAAAAATGAAAACAGGAATCATAACAAAGCCTGTCATATAATACATCAAATAATATCCCATAAAATACTACTCTCCTAAAATTGTACCGATTTCAATATTATTGCCTTGAAGAAATGATTTTGCATCCATTCTCTTTTTTCCGTCAAGTTGAAGTTCAAGAATTTCAAGACAATGTCCGTCACCACAGCAAACAATGAGTTTGTTTTTATTATCTACAATTTGACCGGCTTTATTTGCAATGATGTCCGTATGAATGGTTTTATGAATTTTTAAGCCTTTAGAATTAACTTTTGTTGTTGCAACAGGCCAAGTTTGTAAGCCTCTGACCTGGTTGTGTATTTTATCTGCCGAATTATTCCAATCAATATTGCACATTGATTTGTTAATCATAGATGCGTATTGGCATTCTATGTCAGCTTGTTTTGTGGCAACGGCAGTGCAGTCTTTTATCATATCAAGAGTTTTAACAAGAGCCTTTGCACCGATTTCAGATAATCTGTCAAATAGTTCTGCACTTGTTTCGTTTTCGCCGATTTCGGTCTTTTCTACATAGAATACATCGCCTGTGTCAAGTCCCTCATCCATTTGCATAATAGAAACGCCTGTTTCTTTGTCGCCGTTGAGAACAGCCCATTGAATAGGTGCTGCACCTCTGTATAGCGGCAGTAGTGAAGCGTGAACATTTATGCAACCGTGTGGTGCGGCTTCAAGAATTTCTTTTGGTAAAATTTTACCGTAAGCTACAACGCATATTGCATCTGGATTTAAAGCTTTAATTTCTTCTATAAATTCATTATTACTAACTGTTAGATTAACTTCATACTCTTTAAAATCTTCTTCAAATATGGCATTTAAAAGTTTTACAAGTACTTTATTTGATGTTGAAAATAGGTATTTTAGTATTTCATCTAATTTTACCTTTTCTTTTGTCTTGTTCAAGGTTTCACCTGCTTTCTTTATATAATTATAACTTAAAATATAATTATTTAAAAGAATGAAGTATTTGATAAAATGAATATAATATTAGTTT
>OIYV01000930.1_pt1 | contig 15020 bp, 14 predicted proteins | sample 1588251 | NCBI WGS metagenome assembly OIYV01 (sample SAMN03283282) | human gut metagenome | biome: human-associated habitat; material: feces | host: Homo sapiens | place: Peru | collected 2012
TGTCCGCAGTTAATTTTTCATAATTCGCTTCTGATATCAATGTCAGTACCGCCAATGGTCTCCCATTACAGCTCTTCAACTCGAGCAGTTCATGCCTGCCTATATAATTTCCGAAAGCAGTGGAATAGGTGTTATAATACTTTCCTTTTTTCACTGTCATTGTTCCTGATGGTGAAAGATACGTTTCTTTTGTGTCCCCAAACATTGCCTTATCCAGACAGATGTTTCCGTCTTCATCCATTGGAGCCAGTACTGTTACTATATTACCGCAGGATCCTTCTACTATAGGATAAGACAGTCTGAAATACAGATTACTCATCTCCATACCACACAAACCACGTACTTTTCCTGTGCTGTCTAAAACCGGTACATATAAAAGCTGCACATCTTCCCATGTATCACTCAGCTCCAGCCGATCTGTCCACAGACAGCCCTCTACCAGCCGGTTTCCATCAAATCTCATGATCTGTTCATAACCCGGCAATGCAGACGTATCAAATTCTAAATTCCAACGGTTATGGAGCTGTACCTGCTCTGCTCTTGCAATATCAGCATTTCCCCTGAAAAAAACTACGTGCTGTTTGCTTGTATTTACTGCCTTTAAATCAGACAGGCGCAGGTAGATTCCCATGCGTGATGTATCTGCATATTCCGTCTTCGTATTTACCGTTGCATCCAATATAACAAAAACTCCACTGCAATACTTCACATCTAATGCAGATCTCAAAGAAGGGTAAATGGCCGCTTCCAAATCCATAATTAACGGAGCATTATCATTTAAATCTGAAAATGCTTGTCCATTGTCCATCAAGCATTGATTTAATTCTTTTGTAACATCTTCCGATAAAGAAATACTTCTCGCCATCATAATATCAGTCTGTTCTTCTATAGCCGATAATGTATTCTTCTGCTGTGCAGACAACATCTCCCGCACTTTCAAATCCATCCCTGGAATGACGCCCATAATGCTCAGTAACAGAAACGCTGTCGAAAAAAGCGTCAAAATCACCACACACCAATAACCGATCAGTCTTTGCTGCATACGGATGCGTTGTTTCCTTATTCCCTTTATGACCTTCCAGAAATCTTTTCTCTTTTTTTCCATATGCCAGTCGCCTCTTTTGTTAATCCGGCAGACATTATTGTGTGTATGCTGCTTTGAAATCCTCTAATGTCTCTGAAACAAGTTTATCCATATCTTCCGGGTCTTCCAGCCACTCCAACCGCTTTACTGACAAGATTTGCCTGATAAGTTCTTCAAACTTTGTTTCCAGATCCAGATAGGAATCCAATTTCGGAGCAGTATAAAATGTATAATTCTCCTGCGTCTTTAAAAAAGCCTGATAAAGTGATACATACATCGGATCACTCAACTTCTCGATTGCCTCCGGAAGGCAAACATCAAAAGCCTCCTGCTTTACCGGTATATATCCAAGGCTGGTCACGAATTCCACATTCTTTTTAGTTTCTGTCAGCCATTTAAGAAACGTGATACAGGCTTTTTCTTTTTCCGGTGTGGATTTTACCGTACAAATTCCGGCACCGCGCTGCATGACCATCTTTTCTCCTTTGGAAAATACGGGACATGGCATAGTAACAATCTCTATTTTTTCCGATGTGTTATCTGCATAGGTAACCTCGTCAGAATAATATAAAACGCTGGCTGATGAAGCCACCGATACAATCGAATCTCCTGTTCGCAACGGTTCCGTCGCATAGCCGCTACGGAGCCATACGCCTCCAGACAGCGCAGCTCTTGCATAAGGTTCCCATACTGTTTGGAATTCCGGTCCAAATGCCAGGCTTTCTCCTTTAAAGAAATTTTCCCCCAACGATTCTACACCTACCTGAAAATAGTTAAAATGATAATCATGAACAAAAAAGTTCTTTCCGTCATTCGAAATGTCCGGTGTCTGGTCATCTGTCCATGCAGCATATTGTTCTGCCAGCGCGAAGAGCCCTTCCCATGTGTTTAAATCTTCCATCTTCGCTCCTGTTTCTTTTGCAAAACGGTCAAATGCTGTTTTATTGATAAACATAACTTCCGTTGATTTTGCTACCGGCAAAATGGAAAGTCTTTCATGAATGACTCCTTCTTCCAAAAAGGCCGGAATAAATTCATCCAACTCTTCTTCTGAAAAATAATCATAGTAATCTACAAGAACTGTATCATCCGGCATAGCCAGAACTGTCTTCGGATAGGAAACAAACATATCCGGCAGTTTGGATGCTCCCGGATCTCCGTATGCAGATGCCAGCACATTTTCATGTATCGTATTAGTATTTGTAACACTGCCAACCTGTACTCGTATATTTTTCTCTTTTCCGACCGTTTCATTAAATTCATCAATCAGATCATTTAATGGTGATTCTGTCTGTCCGCCATATACATGCCACAATGTGACGGTTATCGGATCTTCTTTTTTCTTCTGTCCGCACCCTGCAAAAACTATGACTGTAATCATTACCAATGACAGACAGATTCTTCTCATAATATATCTCATATTATTTTTCTCCCTTCAAAACAACATCCTATAAACTATCCCAAAGCTGTCATCATGTAGTATTTTTCTCTGATTGCTCATGTTCTTCTCCTCCATCAAATCTTTCTCTTCTCTCTCAGATATGCTTCAAATATACTTCTTCGAATCAACACCTTTTGGGTAACCGTACACTCAGAGTATCCAGCAGCGATACATTTGAGGGAAAAGTATTTGTAGCTTTCATTGCATTGATCATACGTTGCAAGATTTACACACAGCTTAGGAAAAGAAAAGCCGAGATGAGCAACCGTCCGAATTTCATGACAGTTCCAGCTGCTTTAAGAGAACTGGAAAAGATTGAGTTAATAAGGCAGCCTGGCGGAAACTATAAGCTGGACCATGCAATCACTGCTACACAGAAAACAATAATCCAAATCTTTAAAATAGCAAGCATTTCGTCCACTCTACGGATATAATCTTTTTTTCTGCAAGGACTCCATGATTCTCTTAATCGTAGAGTAGATTTATCATAAATTGTCGTCCCCTAGAATTTCGTACCTCCGCCACCATGCGTTCTACCAGAGGATGAGGTGTGGGTGCTGCTGCCTGAAGAACTCTTTTCTTTTGCCGTCTTTGTTACCGTATGGTACAAGAACAAATCTCTGCTTTCTGTAACATTCATACTTCCATCTTTCACATAATTGCCTGCTGCCGCCTGGAAGCGAACGGTCTTCAGCTGTGCCTTCATTCTTCCAACGATAACAAAGGACAGAATCACACCAACACCAATGGAAATAAAGATCCAATAGAATGGTAAGGCATCTTTTGGAAGTGTCCTTGCTGTATATGGGCTTCCATTTCGTGCCTGTGTAATAAAATCATCACACAGCTCAGCAAATGTCATACATGCGGAAAAATAATCCTGCGATTTCAGATCCTCCATCATCTGTTTCGGAATATACTGAATCCCCGCATCGGTAAAAGCAGTGATACCATAACCACAGGTTGATATGTAACAGTCATTATCTTCTGTACTGATCAATAAGAGCACACCATCTTTATCCGCTCCATATCCATATTCGCAGTAGTCGTACATGTCATCTGCAAATTCCTCAACTGTTAATCCTTCGAGTGTATCCGTTGTCATGACGATTACGTCCATCTTCTGCCGGATACTGATTTCATCCAGGACATCGCGCAATTCGCTTTCCTCGCTGTCAGTCATAAGATCGGCCAGATCCTGCACCCGGTAATATTCATCCGCAAAGCCTTCGGAATCCTCTGCATATGCCGGAATTGTCATACCAAGACAAAGGATGAGAATAAGTAAAAACGATATCATTTTCTTTTTCATTCCGCCACCCCCTAAAATAGTCCAATAAAGTGCAGAAGCGTCGCCGCACCATAGGTTACTGCTGTGAATGCTACCGCCAGAATCGCTGTCCAGCGAGTTGCTGCTGCCTTATCAACAGGCAAATCTCCGACGAATTTTCCGGTCTGTCCATTCATTGCAAATGTGTATTTGTTTCCATTCCATGTCGTATTCAAAAGCCATACTGGATATAATGCATACTTCGCTTTTCCATTATGAAACTGTACACTACTATTTTCTGCTGTGACACTGTTATATCCCTGAACGGTTTCAGCAAAAGCCTCCTCAGTTGAACGCTTCACACGTGCATTCGCCCGTTCGATACTCTCTTCCGCTGTCACATCATATTTATCTGCCAAATATCCGGCAAGGTAAGCAGTCTGGAAATCCACTGCTTCCGCACAGTTGTATGGCTCAATGGATTCCATCAGATCATCCGCCATTTTAGACGAACCATCTACCGGAACATTTTCAAAGCCAACATTACCTCCTCTGTGTACCATAAAGTAGCTGGTTTCCGTATAATCGTAATCACTGTCACTCCATACACGAATCTTGGTTGCCCGGTAACGCACATTGGCATCTACATCGGTATCAAAAAGCCAGAATGGAACATAGACTCCTTTGATCTCATCAATATGATTCTGATCCTTGAAGATCTTCGGCAAAAGACGCTTTCCAGTTAAATGCTTCATCAATCCTTCTTTTGCCGCTTTTTTGTCCAGCTTAAACGGTATTACCAAATCCGGCTTTAATGCTCCTGAGAACTGTCCCATCATGACAATCGGATTGTCACAGAATGGACAAGAGGTCGCTGCCATATTGGCATCTCCCACAATCTCTCCTCCACAAGACTTACATACATAAGTACGTAATCCTTCGGTTTCACCTTCCTGCCATTCTCCACCGGCATTGGTTTCCCACTCCATACTATCTGTCTGTTCTTCCTGTAGTTCGTCGTCATACCCCTTCAGTGCATCCATTTCGAACTCGGTGTCACAATATGGACACTTCATCTTCTGAATCGTACTGTCGAAGGCTATCGCACCGCCACAGCAAGGACATTTATATTCTTGCAAGTTTGCCATGAAAACCCTCCTTCCTTAATCTTAATGAGCCTGTCGGTCAAATTCTGCAAGCGCTTCATCCGCTCTCCGGATCCATTCTGTACGATCTCCGTAGATTGCAGCATCCAGAGAGTTCATTGCCTGCTCTGCCTTTTCTGCCATATCTGCATCACCTCTTACCGCAGCATTGAATCCGACTGAAATATCCTTCACAGCATCCATCTGTTTCTTCCAGTTATTCATTGCATTACCAAGAGTTTTCTGAATGCCAAACAGACTGTCAAAATACTTTTTCAGTTTTTCAAAATCCAGAGCATTATTCATAGGAACAAATACCTCATAAAGTCCCGGAGTGTTGATAAATGCAAGATGCGCTACTTCTTTTTTCTCTGTCTTATCACTATTTCTTACTTCTTCTTTTTCGAATTCATAAGCTCGCAAATCAGCGATACGGTATACACAGGCACGTGTGCTCTTTCCAAATAGAAAGAATTTATAATCCACCTGAGTAAATGCCACCAGACCAATATCCTCTGCTACGTAAAGATGACCACCGAATCGTTTCAGTTTCTGCGCTTTACTCTTTGTTTTCAGACGAGGTACAAAGAAATATTCCCAAAGTTTTGTTCCTCGGTCCACCTGCTCCAAATGTGACTGAACACTTGGAAGATTGGCATGCACATAGTCAAATACTTTCATGCCCTTACTTCTACAATTCTTTCGGCAAATGCAATTACCATCCGCCAGTTTCTGAGTTTGTACTAAATTAATTTCTGCTCCACAGATTGCACATTTATTAGCCATAATTCCTTCTCCCTTCCTCCTATGTTACCGGATTCCCGACAAATTCATTTTCTTCTGATTATGGTGTTTTCCTTGCTTTCATTACCCATTTTGCATTGTCTACCTGGAAGCTATAACCACAGAAGGAACAACAATTGTGTTCATCTGGTATGAAATTGGCTCCACAGGATGGGCAATCTTTTTCCTTGAAAAATGCTCCGTCCGTCTTCCTTCTTTCTGGATATCTCGCCCTCTGCAAAACGAGTGTCGTTTTTGTTTTCTTTGTATACGGTTTTCCGCTCTCAGGCAGGTAGGTTTCACTTCCATATGCCGTAGCGGTAATTTCTGTTGTTTTGTCTGTATTTACAACATTTTTAAGTATGATCGATCCGATTCCATAATCCATCAGATCGGGCTTGTTTACATCTTTATAAAGTGCCTCATTGATGCAGGATCTCAGATAATTTTCCGAGTATCTTACGATTTCCTTTGGCAGCTTTTCCTGTTTTTCTTCCTTGGATTGGATAATTTTCGCAATTCCCAGAAGTATAAGCAGTGTAGCAATTACACCTATGGTAAGAGAAATATCCGTGTCTTTAATCAGGTAAAGGCATAAGGTCAGACACAGGAACATGATGCCCGAGTAAGCTAGCAATAACAATCCATATTGCATGTTCGCACCCATTTTCTCATAAATTTCGAATGCCTCTGTCTGCCAGTCGTAGAATTCACTTTGTATCACACCGCCACAATATGGACAGATGACTTGCTGACTGCTCAGTTCCACCTCAGCTCCACAGGATGGACAGAGGATCGTCCCTTTATCGGAATAAAATTCCTTGTTCTTACCCTGACGGTCAGAATGACGGATATGCCTTGACTGAAGAATCCGAAGGTAACTGTTTTTCCGATAGATCTGATGCACTGTCTTACCAGCTTGAGGAGAAATAAGACGTTCCAAAGAACTACATTGCAGGATAGACTCCCTCCACTCCCGTCCGTCATCATTCCATCTTTTGAAATTATTTTTTGGAAGTGGTACAACGTCCGTCACCTGGATATCTCGGCAAAGCTTACGCTTTCCCAGCAGTTCCACCTGATGAACCATCTTTCTGCGAAATGTAAGATCCATTCTCTTTGGAAGATAACCCTTATCTGCTTTTCCAAGTGGAAGTAATACATTTTCAAAGGAATCCTTGATGTCCTTCTGAAGCCTTGCCCCTTGCAACGGTGTTTCACGCTTTGCAAGAATTTTTTTCATTTTTGCTTTTTTCAAATTCTTTGGCATAAACTGTTCAAAGTCTATGTCAATGATTTTCTCAGCAATGACAAACGCACAGATTATGGTAGCCGCAAACGCAAACAGCATCGCCTCTGACAATCCCATATTTATCCCTCCTCATCTATCATTCTATCTGGTTGACCTATTGTTCCTCTTGTTCCTTCTCTTTACTCTTACCAAATATTTCATAAATCAGGAATATGGAGATAATGATTCCCGCCGGGATCATCATAACGGAGCTTCCTGTATAATTCAAATATAGGGAATTCCAAGAAAGAAGGTTGAGAAAAAGAAATACCTCAGAGTAAAATAAGATTACTGACTTTGCACGGTTAGTAAAAAATCTTATTAAAACAGTGAGGTATCTAAAATGAATTTTAACACACAAAACGCAAAAATTGCATCCATAACTGAAAAAACTTTGATTGTTGGAATTGATGTAGGCAGTGACACTCATTTTGCCAGAGCATTTGACTGGCGGAATTATGAATATACGAAGAAGCCACTGGAATTCAGTAATACTGAGGCGGGTTTCCAGATGTTCAAAGCATGGGTTGAAGATATCGCAGAAAAACAAGGTAAAACAGCTGTAATTCCCGGAATGGAGCCGACCGGTCATTACTGGTTTGCGCTGGGAAAATTCCTGCAGGACAGCGGGATGAAGCCTGTACATGTGAATCCGCACCATGTCAAGAAGTCGAAAGAGCTGGATGACAACAATCCCAATAAGAATGACCGTAAGGATCCAAAGACGATTGCGGCACTGGTCAATGAAGGACGTTTTTCTTATCCCTACATACCAACCGGTATTTATGCGGAGATCAGGAGCTTATCAAATCTTCGTTTCCAGACGCAGGAAGAGCTTACAAGAATCAGGAATCGAATCGCCAGATGGTTTGCCATATATTTTCCTGAATATAAAGACGTTTATGGAGATTTAATGGCAGTCAGCGGACGGATGATACTCAAGGAGGCTCCATTGCCGGAGGATATCAGAATGCTTGGAGTAAACGGTGTAAACCAGATTTGGAGAAACGCGAAGCTGCGAGGCGCTGGAATGAAGAGGGCAAAGACCCTGGTATCAGCTGCAGAGCATAGCGTTGGAAGTAAAGAAGCACCGGAAACAGCAAGGATTGAACTGAAGAACCTGTTGGATGACATGGATGTATATGCAACAAGACTGGAGGAAATTCTCCAGAATATAGAGGGAAAACTGAAGACGATTCCCTATGTTGATAAACTGATGGAAATCAAGGGAATCGGATTAGTTACAGTCAGTGGGTTTATTGCAGAGGTAGGGGACATTAGACGTTTTGATAACCCGAAACAGCTGCAGAAACTGGCAGGATATGCCATCGTGGCAAATGATTCCGGAAAGTATAATGGAGAGAGCCGGATCAGCTACAGAGGCAGAAAACGACTGAGATATGTGCTGTATGAAGCTGCGATATCACTGGTGGGAAAGAATGCTGAGTTTAAGGAAATACATGAGTATTACCGAACCCGCAAAGAAAATCCGTTAAAGAAGATGCAGTCGGTAGTAGCGGTGGCATGTAAGGTGCTAAGGGTATTCTATGCAATCCTGACAAAGGGTGTGGATTATGACCCGTTGAAACTGATAAGTGATATCAAGAGACCCCAGCTACAAGCAGCATAATAAAATAGAACTTCAAACAGGAAAAAACCTGCCACGGTTGAATTGAGCTTTTAGCTATAGGTGCGGAAAGTTGAATTCAGCTGTGACAGGAAGGCTGAGCAGTATGAAAACCAATCGGGAAAACGTCCGCCGCGAGGTGCCGTGAGGTATTGATACTTAAACAGGTCAGTAAGACTTAAAACAAAAAGAATGAGCCAGTAGTCGGCAGGAATAATCACCATAGGGCATGACCCTGTAACGGAGCTAAGCTGACACCCTGGTTATGGACAGGCGGGACGAAGGAAGTTAGGACCCGGCAGAAATGCAGGTGATCCTGGTAGACACGGGAGGTTCGCTGCCGTAGAAGGATGGGTATACACAAGGCCATGTAGAACGAAATATGATGACGTTTTACTTCGTGTACCCAAAACCCTCTACTTTCGTACCAGATACAGAGAAATGTCCATCCTCTTGGCTCATTCATCTGAGTTATGGAACTAAAAAATCCTTGAAAAATAAGGAAAAAAGACTTGACTATATAGGGAGGTAATGTTATCACCTATATCGCCTGTGTAAAGCTTGTATTCTCCATTCAAAGCCCGGTAAGCCTTCTCTGTCACTTCATCCCCCCGGGATATATCCCAGGAAAATACATCTTTTCCTGTATAAGTTTTTCCATCCACTTCAAAGGACAGAATTGCGTGATACTTTACAACTTCATCGCCCTTTTCATCGGTCTTAACACTTATCTGATAATCTTTTACAACGGCGGTTACCTGACGAACATCGGAAGATAGTTTATATTCTATACTGAAAAAAATATGAGTAATTCCATATACAACAAGCCCAATCGAACCAATCAGTAAGAATACACATATCACCTTATTTTGTGCTTTATCTGAAAGTACCTTCACGCAACCCCCTCCTTCCTATCTTTTCTTTTACTACTTTGTTTCTTCCTCGGAATCCCCTAACGTTACCTTAAAAGAACTCAGGAAATGCATAAAATCCTCACTGTCAACAAATTCCTTCACATCTAAATCTTCACACTCGAGACCCTTTGTGAAATTTACTTTCACTGCATAAACCATATTTTTATCAGAAGGTTCCGTAAGCACTAATCGGATCTCACACTCACGAATGGAATCCGCTTTTCCCCAGCTTCTAAATACCTTAGAGCCTTTGTAATCCCCAATCGTGATATGTTCGAAACCACTGTGATCTTCTCCGTAGTCCTCAGCCTCACGTACCACTGTAGAACTTTTCGAATTCTCATGGAACAATACAATATCAATCGACGTATCATTTTCTTGATTTGCTAGTGTTAAACTGCTTGTATCTGACGTTTTTTCCTTATAGCCTAACTCCTTGGCAATTTCAAAGCTGATACTTGCTTCATCCTTTTCCTTCGTATAAGTATCTACTTCTTTCTTATATCCGTCTCCCTTTTTCCCGTCATCCTTTGAGCCACATGCACAAAGTCCAACAAGCATAGCAACAATCAGAAGTACCGATAATTTTCTATATTTTTTCATCATTTCCCTTCTCCCTTCCAATACTTACAATCTTCTCCCCTCTTTTTCTTCCCGGTGATACTTGATAAGATCTTTACTTAGTGCGACAAAACCAATGAGACCTAGCGGAACCATTGCAGCAAATGCAAGAAAGTAAAACGGAGTTGGCCCTGGTTCCAATTTGTATCTTCCCTTTGAATCCCGGTAAACTACAATCCGCACAGTATCTCCTTCTCTTTTTTTCTCAGAGTAAGTTTTTAAATCGTCATATGTTGTTCCATCGATTTCATAAGTAAATCTTACCTGATATTCTTCTTTGCGTTCTCCGTTATCGTCTTTTTCATGCGTTTGAGCACAATTGTAAACGAGTGCATCAATTGTTCGGACATCGGTGGAATTCTTATACTCCCAGCTTACTTTCTTCGTATATATCATGCCACCGATTCCGGCAATAATAATGATAATACTTAAAATCAAAGCACCGATTGTGTCCTTATGCTCCTCTTTTTCTGATGGGAGTCTATACATAACATTCCCTCCTCTCCCTCGAATTACTGTCTGTCGTTCTCGTCAAAGATGTCGCCACATTCTGGGCAGAATTTTGGTGGGTGTGTCGGGTCTTCTGGTTCCCATCCACATTTATCACAACGGTAAAGCGGTGCACCTTCCGGTTTCTTTGCTCCACAGTTCTGGCAGAATTTTCCTTTATTCACTGAACCGCAAGAACAGGTCCATCCTTCTTCCTCTACTGGTTTCGGTGATCCACATTCCGGACAGAACTTACCGGTTACTGTGGCTCCGCATTTACATTTCCATGCACCAGGTGCCGGCTGTGGTTCCGGTTTCTTGCTTCCGCATTCCGGACAGAACTTGCCGGTAACAAAGTTTCCGCAACTGCACTTCCATCCGTCTGCCTGAGGTACCGTCTGCTGAGCTGCCTGCTGCTGTGCCGCCATCTGCTGTGCCTGTTGCTCCTGCTGTTGCTGACCCATAGCAAATAAATTCTGTGCGTTCATACCTCCGCCCTGATTCATTGCCATACCCATGCCCATGAAGCCGGTCATCGCACCGGCCTGATTACCAGCTGCTGTCTTCATTGCATCTGCCTGTGCTCCGACCAGTGTTGCTGCTGCCATCGTAGGGTCACGCATGATTGCTGTACGCTGTGCCTGTTTAATGAGTTCTGCATCTTCATCTGGAAGAGTTACAGAGCCAAGTGCAATACTTACAACCTTTAATCCGCGAAGTGCGCCCCATTTTTCTGAAAGCGCTGTGTTCATCGCATTTTCAAGATCGGTATTATGAGTCACGATCTGATTCGGACGAAGTTCCAATTCAGACAAATGTCCAAATGCAGGCTGCAAAGCAGAGATAAACTCTGTTTTAAGAGTCGCATCTAATTCCTCACGTGAATATTCCTGTTCTACGTTTCCACAAACATTGGAATAGAATAACAGTGGATCGGCAATTTTATAAGAATATACACCAGAACAACGAATGGCTACGTCAATATCGAGTCCAATCTTCGAATCCACTACGCGGAATGGAACCGGATTCGGTGTACCAAAACGGTTTTCCAGAATTTCCTTTGTATTAAAATAGTAAACTCTCTGATCTTTTCCCGTATCTCCACCATAAGTAAAACGTTTTCCTACCGTCTTAAATGTTTCTTTGATACTTTCGCCAAGATTTCCTGCGAAAATAGATGGTTCACTTGAGGTATCATAAGTGAATTCACCCGGCTCAGCACAAGCTTCTACGACCTTACCCTGTTCCACGATGATCATACACTGTCCATCTGCTACGGCAATACCTGAACCGTTTGAAATGATATTGTCATTCCCTTTCGTGTTCGAAGAACGTCCCGTAACACGTTTCTGCCCTTTAGTAACAAGTACCTCCTTTGGCATAGATTCACAGTAGAAAAACTCTTTCCATTGATCAGCGAAAGTGCCGCCAACTGCACCCATTCCCGCTTTAATAAGTCCCATAACAATTGCTCCTTTCCTCTTAAAAAATGATCTTCTCTATGTTTTCCGGTCTCTGCCGGCAGATCACAAATGAAATTTCATTTCATCATTTAATATATAATATTCCATGCATCTCCTATAACATCATAGGCGTAAATCCGGTTATCACAGACACCGTAAAGCTGTTCCCGTACGAACTGGTACTCTCCATCGGTTCCTAATTCAAACAACATGCAACGGCCTCCATCTATCTCGTCTGTATTACCGATGTACATAAGGCTCATGCCATTTTCAAGTGCTTGTCTGACCTCATCGATTTCATATAACATTTCCCATGCAATCTCTATTGACTGCCCATCAGAGAAATCCTCGTATATGGTAAAGTCATACACGTCCTCAAGCTCTGCCAGATGTCCATCCCTTAATGAAATGGAAGGTCGAAATGCTATTGTGTCTCCACCATCTGTAACTGTGACTAGCACATTAGAATAAATCTCACTGAAATTGCATTTCAGTATAAGAACTTCTCCAGACTTTCCGGTAAATAGCGGCTTGCTTTTATCATCTGCATATTCACCTTCTTCCGTAATCTCAGAAGCATACACCATAATCTGTCCTTTTTTGTTTGGTGGCATGATCGCATATAATTCCTGTCCTTCTGTCATAAAACAGGCTGCATCCATTAAAAACGGATACTTTTCCATAAACAAACCTGCTTCCAGATAATTAGACAACTCTGTCATGTGAAATTCACTGTCTACGTAACCCAGGAAAGCCACTCCAGCTCCATAACTGTTCTCGGCAATCTGCTTCTGCAACACCACAAGTTCCGACTCCTCAGCTTCTGACTTACCATTTTCCGGTGTTTTATGATTGTTCACTATTTTATTGTCATCTGGTATCGTAACATGATTGCCTTCCTGCTGTTTATTGGTATCTGAATTGTTTTTTTCTGGTTTCAATTCACAGCCACATAACACACTGATAAGTAATATCACGATTCCAAATCGTAATGGGAAATGCTTCATCATACATTCCTCCTAATCCATCTCATTCTTTTCTGGTTTTCTCCAAAACAGGCCTCCCGATCTTTGTTTGCTGTTTTGGAGAAAGGCCAATAAGTTTTCCGTCTTACATCGCATAAATCTGATCCATCAGATATTCGGCAGTCATAGAACCGTAGAAAAACTGATCGATAAGACCATTTTTCTTGGCATCCCGAATGTCCTTTGCCGTTTGTCTCTCCGTGTTAGAATCTACGATGAGGGCAATTTTACATTCTGGGCACACTGCCTTTACCTGCTCCCGGAGGTGCAATCTCTCATCAAGTTTCCAAGGAGTATAGCTGGTTACTTCCATTATAAGCACATACGGTTTGTACACCTGACATAATTCCAGTGTATCTTTTGGAGACTCTGTACGTATCACATCGATATCATAATCCGAACTTCTGAAAGCGGTCGCTACGGAGTCGGCAAACAGAAAATTCTGCATATCCACCACTATTTTTCGCATCGAGCCATCCCCCTTTCCTAAGCGATATATCCGATGTGTGTGACATCTTACTTCTTGATGTGATTGTAGCAAAAAGCTATCAACTTGTCTGTCCTCAAAAGTGTGGACAAATGCATTATTTATTCCGAGTTTACAGAAAATGTAAAAAAACCGTTCCACCAAATCATATTGGCAAAACGGTTTTGTCTTAATTATCTTCCATTGTTTCAAGCGGATTACCCGGAACTACTAATCGCTTACTAACTGCCGCCACCATCAGGCGGTTGCGATTCGGATAGCCTGTTTTCTCCAGCATACGATTAATATAGGTACGCACTGAGGATTCTGCCACATGAAGACTGGCTGCAATTTCTGCATTGGTCTTCCCCTCACACAGCAAACGTAAAGTTCCCATCTCCTGTTCAGACAAGTCGCAGGAAAGTACTTTTCCAAACTGCACTGACGGTACTCTGTCGGGCCAGAAATGCTCACCACGAAGCGTTCCCTCAATCACACCGATCAAATCCCTAGATGGAGAATCCTTGTACCAGAAGCTGTCCGCACCAATTTTTCTTGCCCGGTCCAGGAAACGTCCTTCCAGCATTGAGGTTACCATCACAATCTTAATCCGAGGGTAAAACTTTTTGATCGATTCCGCTGCACTTAGACCATCTGAATCATTTTCCGTGCAAATATCCATCAAAATCAAATCGATATGCCCCTCACTACATCGAGCAAGTGCTGCATCTGCACGCGTTAATACACCTGCCACTTCACATTCACCACTTTTTTCCACACAAGAACACAAATACATACGGACAAGTGCCTGATCCTCGACAATCAGTATCTTTTTCACAGCTCTTCATCCCCTTTCTAAGAGCTAATTCTTTGGTATATCTATTATCAAAGAAAACTCTGGCAAGCTCTGTACATTCATCGTACCTCCCGCTGCCTCTATCCGATGACGCAAATTGGTAAGACCTCCACCTTCCATAATCGTTTTCTCCGGCTGCTTGCCATTATTTCCTATCATCACCGTATAATTATCCTCATTGTTCCAAATATTTATCTCGAGTTCCGTTGCCTGTGCATACTGGATTGCATTATTCAGGCAGACTTGCATCGCAACATACATCAAATCTGCCGCACTTCCTTTAGGCTCTTCTCCCTTCATCTGCACCATCACACCACTACTCTTTGCATCGTGAAACAGTTTTTCCTTTGCAGATAAAAGAGCCGCTTCCCGAAAGGCAATACTTTTTTCCCATTCCAGAAGCACCATTCCTGCATCCACCTCACCTAGGTCTCCGGCAAGATACTGCTTTGTCACAGTAATACACGCAGCCAAACTGTCATGCATGGCAGATTTTGCGGAAAGCAACTCCTTTTCCCGTGCTAATGCCCCGGCATTGGCAGAAA
>OIYV01000931.1_pt1 | contig 15009 bp, 12 predicted proteins | sample 1588251 | NCBI WGS metagenome assembly OIYV01 (sample SAMN03283282) | human gut metagenome | biome: human-associated habitat; material: feces | host: Homo sapiens | place: Peru | collected 2012
ATCACACAGTCAAAAAAGTCCACGCCGCGCGCCACGCCCTCGATGATGTTCGACGGCGTACCGACGCCCATGAGATAGCGCGGCTTATCCTGCGGCATATAGGGCTCGACCGCGTCGATGATGTCGTACATCACCTGCGTCGGCTCGCCGACCGCAAGGCCGCCGATGGCATAGCCCGGCAAGTCCAGCGCCGCGATGCGCTGCATATGAGAGATGCGCAGGTCGGGATAGGTGCCGCCCTGATTGATCCCCCAGAGCATCTGCTGCGGGTTTACGGTGTCCGGCAGCGCGTTGAGGCGGGCGTTTTCCGCCTTGCAGCGCGCCAGCCAGCGGTAGGTGCGGTCGACGGACGCCTTGACATACGCATAGGGCGCGGGGTTTTCGATACATTCGTCAAAAGCCATACAGATGTCCGAGCCGAGGTTCGACTGGATCTGCATACTCTCCTCCGGCCCCATGAAGATCTTGTGGCCGTCCAAATGGGAGGCGAAGTAGACGCCCTCTTCCTTGATCTTGCGCAGGCTCGCAAGAGAGAACACCTGAAATCCGCCGGAGTCCGTGAGGATGGGGCCGTCCCAAGTCATAAAACGGTGCAGGCCGCCCATATCGTGGATCAGTCGGTCACCGGGGCGCAGGTGCAGGTGGTACGTATTGGAAAGCTCGACTTGGCAGCCGATCGTCTTCAGATCCGCCGCACTCAGCGCGCCCTTGATCGCCCCCTGCGTGCCGACGTTCATAAACACCGGCGTCTGCACCGTCCCGTGCGCGCAGGTGAAGACGCCGCGCCGCGCCGCGCCCTCTGTTTTTAGAAGCTGAAACATATTCAGGTATCCTTTCTTGAAAAATCGGTGATGAACATCGCATCGCCGAAGGAGAAAAACCGGTAGCGCTCCTTGACGGCCTGACGGTAAGCGTTCATCACGTGGTCGTAGCCCGCGAAGGCCGAGACCAGCATGATCAGCGTGCTCTCCGGCAGGTGGAAATTGGTGATAAGCGCGTCCATCGCCTTGAAGCGATAGCCCGGGTAGATAAAAATATCCGTCCACGCGGAGCTTCCGTGAAAGCTCCCGTCCTCCCCTGCCAGAGACTCAAGCGTCCGGCAGGAGGTCGTGCCGACACAGACGATCCGTCCGCCGTTTTGCCGCGTTTCGTTGAGAAGCTGCGCCGTCTGCGCGCTGAGCATACAAAACTCGCTGTGCATATGGTGTTCGGTCACGTCCTCCACCTTGACCGGACGGAAGGTGCCCAAGCCAACGTGCAACGTGACATACGCAAGGCGCACGCCCTTTTTCTCGATCTGCTCCAAAAGCTCCTTTGTGAAGTGCAGCCCCGCCGTCGGTGCGGCGGCCGAACCGCTGACGCGGGAATAGACCGTCTGGTAGCGCTCACCGTCTGCAAGCTCGGCGCGAATATAGGGCGGCAGCGGCATCTTTCCAAGCTGTTCCAAAAGCTCAAGGAAGATCCCCTCATAGTGAAACTGCACCAGACGGTTGCCGGAGGGCAGAACCTCCTGCACGGTCGCACGCAGCAGCCCGTCGCCGAAGGAAAGCTCCGCTCCTTCGTGCAGCTTCCGCCCCGGGCGGGCAAGGCACTCCCAGACGCCGCCGCCCTTGTCCGTCAGCAGCAGCAGTTCCGCTGCGCCGCCCGTCGGCACGCGATGCCCCAGCAGGCGCGCCGGAATGACGCGCGAATCGTTCATCACAAGGCAGTCGCCTGCCCGAAGATAGTCAACGATGTCAAAAAAGTGGCGATGCTCCAGCGCACCGCTGCTTTTGTCCATGACAAGCAGTCTTGATGCGTCACGCTTCTCCAGCGGCGTCTGCGCGATCAGTTCCTTGGGCAGATCATAGTAAAAATCACTTGTTTTCAAGTTGTCGCTCTCTTTCTGCGTTTATTCGTTAAGCGTATTATAGCCTATCTTCCCGCCTTTTTCAACCGCAAAAGCACAAGAACGTATCGGCCGGAATAGACTGGCGCGGAGGTGTATCGCAGATGAAAAAACCACTCTTCACCGGAGTTGCCACGGCGCTGGTCACTCCGATGAAAAACGGGGAGATCGACTTTCCCGCCTATGACGCCCTGCTCCGCCAGCAGGCAGGCATCCCCGCGCTGGTCGTGACCGGAACTACGGGCGAGGCCGCCACATTGAGCACTGCGGAGAAGAAGTCGCTCTGGACGTATACTGCACAGAAAAGTGAGGCCTGCGTGATCGCCGGTATCGGGACGAACGACACGCGCACGAGCGCCGAAAACGCGCACCTTGCGCAGCAGTGCGGCGTTGACGGCCTGCTTGCCGTGACACCGTATTACAACAAGGGGACGCAGGCCGGCCTCTGCGCGCACTTTTTTGCCATTGCCGACAGCACTTCCCTGCCGCTGATCGTATATAACGTGCCGTCGCGCACCGGAGTCAATCTCCTGCCGGAGACCTGTGCAAAGCTTGCGGAGCACGAGAACATCATCGGGGTCAAGGAGGCCTCCGGCGACCTTGTGCAAGCGGCAAAGATCCGCAGGCTCTGCCCCGACGATTTCTATCTCTGGAGCGGCAACGACGACCAGATCGTCCCCATGCTCTCTCTGGGCGGGATCGGCGTGATCTCCGTTCTTTCCGGCATTCGACCGGAGGGCGTAAAGCGGATGGTACAGGCAGCGCTGGACGGAGATTTCCGCCTCGCCGCAGCCTTGCAGCTTCACTATCTGCCGCTGATCGAGGCGCTTTTCTCCGAGGTAAATCCGATTCCCATCAAGGCCGCGCTTGCGGCGGAAGGCTACTGCACGGACGAGGTGCGGCTGCCCCTGACGCCGATGCGCGCGGAAAAACGCGGTCAGCTCTTGCAGGCGCTGTCGATCTCATAAAAAACAGGTCAAGGGGAGAACCGCTTCCCTTGACCTGTTTTTCAGTTCTCTTACAGTTCAGACTCCGTCTGCTGTCTGGAAAGGAGGATCTCCAAATTTCCGTTGTGGCAGCGGAGCTTGTCGATCATCTCCTTTTCCGGCGCGTCCTTGTGCAGCGTCAGCCGGTAGGTCAGGCGGAACATACTGCCCATATTCGTCGTCTTGACCTGCGTCAGCTCCCATCGGGTGGCATATGTGTCCAAGATCGCGTCAAACGCGCTGTAGTCCAGATCCTCAGGTATAGTGATCTGTAATGTTTTGTCCCGCGCGGCCGTGCGCTCTCCAAAGGAGAAGCTGCTGCACAGGATATAGAGCAGGCACATGATCACGGTAAACAGGAGCGCATAGCCCAAGTAGCCCGTTCCGGCGATCAGCCCCGCGCCCATTGCCAAAAACAGGAGCGTGATCTCCCTTGCCGTGCCCGGCGCGCTGCGGAAGCGAACAAGTCCAAAGGCGCCCGCAACGGCAACACCCGTTCCGACGTTCCCGTTGACCATCAGGATCACGACGCAGACCACGGCAGGAAGCAGCGTCAGCGCAATGTGGAAGCTGCGCGTGCATCTGCCGCGAAACAGGCAGGTAAACGTCAGCGCCGTGCCGCACACGAGCGCGCAGCCAAGACAGAGCAAAAAACCGCCGATGGTGGAAATCTCATGACTTTGAAACAGCGCGTTAAGCATATTGAAGCGCCTCCTCTTGAAAAATGGTCTGGTACGCTCTTCCGTATTTGGAAAAAGACGTTTTATAAATTCTGTTTTCCGAAAGCACATGGGCAAGCCAGAGCGGATAACCGCCCCCGCATTTGATCTCCATCAGCGTCATGTCCGGCGGCAGCAGTTGCGTTCCCCACGGGTCGACACGCAGCGAAAGCTCTGTCTGACGGAAGCGGATATTCTCGTCGAAGGTGATACGGAGGTCATTTTCTCCCGCGAACGCCTCGCGGTCGTAGGAAAGGAACACGACCGGCCGCAGTTCGCGGTAGAACGAAAGAAAGCTCGAAATTTCCTCCGCGATCTGGCTGTCGTCGCGCGGCTTCGTCCAGTGCATTGCCTCGCCCTCGGGCAGCGGCAGCCTGCGCTTATAAACAACGGACTGGTATTTTTTCTTCAGCTCGACAAATACCGTATCGTCCGCGTCCGTGACGCGCGCATAGCTGCGCACCCGCAGCTTTTCCTTATAGCAAGGAGCCTCGATGGAGCGCCGTGCAAGGCGGTAATTCGGTGTGTCGTAATATAAGTTGCGGATGGAAGTACGACCGAAACGATCCGGCTGCATCGGCTCACGCATCGCGCGGAGCACGGCCTCCTTCTGCTCGCGGTCGATGAGGTATTTTAGTTCATAGCGCATGAACACGCATTGCATGGCGCATTCCTCCCTTGTGGCCTGAGTTTACTACAGTCACCCTAAACGAACTTAAAAGAAAAATTTAAGTCTCGCTTAATGTCACTAACCTATGCTATAATAAACAGAGGAAGAAGGTGCAGGTCTTGAGACTATTACTTGCGGAGGACGAGCGCTCGCTGTCGCGCGCGGTCACTACCATTTTAGAAAAGAACAACTACAGCGTGGATGCGGTCTATGACGGCGCAGAAGCGCTCGATTATTTACAGAGCGGGAGCTACGACGCCGTGATCCTTGACGTGATGATGCCGAAGCTGGACGGCCTGACCGTCCTGAAACGCCTGCGCGCGAAGGGCGACCGCACACCGGTTCTGATGCTGACGGCAAAAGCGGAAATCGAAGACAAGGTCGCGGGGCTTGACGGCGGCGCAGACGACTACCTCACAAAGCCCTTTGACACGCGCGAGCTGCTTGCGCGTTTGCGCGTCCTGACGCGCGGAGTGCAAACGGTCGATACGCAGATGCACTACGGCAACATTACGCTCGATCGGGCGAGCTTTGAGCTGTCCGGCCCCAACGGCAGCTTCCGTCTGGCGAAGAAGGAATACCAGATGATGGAGATCCTGATGAGCAATCCGCACAATCTGGTCTCCACCGAGCGGCTCATGGAGCGCATCTGGGGCTACGACTCCGAGGCGGAGATCAATGTCGTGTGGGTCTATGTCTCCTATCTGCGCAAGAAGCTCGCAGCCGTCGGGGCAAACGTGCAGATCCGCGCGGCGCGAAACGCCGGTTATTCGCTGGAGGTAACGCAATGATACAGAGGCTGCGAAAAAAATTCATTCTGCTCTCCATGGCGGCGTTTTTTGTCGTGCTCGCGGTCATCGTCTCCTGCATCAACGTGGTCAATTACATTCAGACCGTGAACCAAGCCGACGAACTGCTCGACATACTCTCCGACAACAAGGGTGTCTTTCCGCCGCCGGTGAAGGAAAAGGCGCCGCTTCCCAAGCATATCTCTCCGGAGACACCCTATGAGACGCGCTATTTCTCGGTCGTCATCAATCAGGCCTCCGGTGATGTGGTCGAGGTGGAGATGAGCCGCATCATATCCGTCGACCGCGACACCGCGATCTCTTATGCCAAAAAGGTAGACGGCACGCGCGGCTTTTTGAAGAATTATCGCTATGCCGTGCGGGATGACGGTGCAAACCGGCGCATCATTTTTTTGGATTGCAGCCGGATGCTCTCCTCTTTCCGCTCCTTCCTGCTCATCAGCGCGCTGTCCTCCCTTGCGGGGCTTGCCGTCGTGTTTTTGCTCATTGCGCTGCTTTCGCGGCGGGCAGTACGTCCTATCTGTGAAAGCTATGAAAAGCAGAAGGAGTTTATTACCAACGCGGGACATGAGATCAAAACACCGCTGACCATCATCGGCGCGGACATTGACGTGCTGACGATGGACGGCGGCGAAAACGAGTGGCTGGAGGACATCCGCCTGCAAACGAAGCGGCTCTCGGAGCTTACGCAGGATCTGATCTTCCTTTCCCGCATGGAGGAGGAAAACCACGCACTGCAAAAGATCGACTTTCCCTTCTCCGACATGGTGAGCGAAGGCGCAGAATCGTTCCGTTCCGCGGCGCAGGTCGGACACAAGGAGCTGCTCTGCGACATTGAGCCGATGCTCACGCTGAACGGCGATGAGAAGTCGCTGCGTCAGCTTGTCAGCATTCTGCTGGATAACGCCCTAAAATACGCACCGGAGAACACCACGATCCGCCTGACGTTAAAAAAGCAGAGCGGCAGCGCGGTACTTTCCGTAAGCAATCCGACGGAGCAGGCACTGGATAAGGAGACGCTTTCGCGTCTGTTTGAGCGCTTTTATCGCGCCGACCCGTCGCGCAGCGAAAAGAGCGGCTATGGGATCGGGCTTTCCATCGCCAAGGCGATCGTCACCGCGCACGGCGGAAAACTGCGCGCGGCGGCAGACGGCACGACCCTGACGATCTCCGCCACGCTTCCGCTGCAATAGTGCATTTTTACAGGCAGGGCAACGCACCGCAAAAAGGTGAAAAAATATCTTGCATTTTTCCAAAAATGTGATATAATGTCCCTGCTACGGAGGCTTAGCTCAGCTGGTTAGAGCGCCTGCTTCACACGCAGGAGGTCGATGGTTCGAGTCCATTAGTCTCCACCATGAAAAAGCCCTCTTTTGTCTACCTGATAAAAGAGGGCTTTTTCAATGATATCCGTTCCTCTCGGAACGGGTGGTGTATCTTCGATATGATATCACACTTTCGTGCGATGATATATGACTGAGGCATATGATGGAATAGATATTATATCATATTTGTGTAGCAAGTATATCATATGATCTTCCGTATATCACATCGCGATAGCGATATATCATTGAGAATTGCAGCATTTTATGATGTACGGCAAGGTAGAAGGCATTTTTATATCTGAAAATAAGTTGCTTGGCTTTTGAATTTGCAGTTGCAATTATTAATCTCGTTGATGAAGTAGAATAATCTGCAATCTATGAAATACAGAGCGCATCAAAGTGCCAGAAAACTAATAGGAGCTATATGATGAACTACGGCGTATTCTGCGGGCAGGATCTTAGCAAGTGCAAGCAAAGGATCCTCATTTTAGGAGAATCCCATCATGGCAAATCCGCGCAGCTTGGCGAAAAGGTCGCATACACAACCGAAAGCGTCGTGCTCAATTATCTCGCCGCAAAGCGCGGCAAACAAAAAACAGAACGGTCATGGTGTTTTTTCACCAAAATAGCACACGCATTCGATGCATCCCTTCGTACGGAGCAGCTTATTGACTTTTGGAACCATGTATGCTTCGGCAACTATCTTGACGTAAACTGCGATGTAAAGCAAGGTTATGCAAAACGCTATCTGGAAGGCGCCAACGGTGCAAACAGGAAACGGTTGAATGAGGCTCTTTTCCAATTTGTGAATGGTGAGAGCGACGGATCCCCAGACGGTATCGACATCATTGTCTGCGTGAGCGACCTCGTGTACCGGAATTTACCCAGCGGAGGCGAATCTTCTTCATGGCATTTTCTTACAGATAATCACCGAAACAAAATATCGCACTGTGTTTATAAAGCAAATATATCTTATGCCTTGGACACACAGCTTCGGCAGGATCTGGAAGTATATGCCATTTCACACCCTTCCGGATTTGGCTTTCGCCCTCAAGTATACAATGCCGTTCTAAACGGTTTGCTAAATCTACAATAGCGTAAGAAATCCTCTCTACCCCGAAAGGGATCACGCTCGGCGATAACTGCGTCGGTCTTTGCCAGTGTCTCATGCGCGATCTCCTCCGATATCGCAGCGCGCCGCTCCGCGCGCTCTACGCTTCGGACGAGCTGCCCCACCGTCTGAATCTCAGCGTTCGTCTCCTCGTTGCGCCGCTCAAGCTGCGGCGCGACCTTGTGCGCACTGTCCTTTTTGGAATAACGCTTCACCGCTGTCCGGTCGATCTCCGAAGCGCGATCCGCCTGCACGACGACTGGCGCCTCGCCATGGGCGACGTCGTTGTTGCGCCAATCAAAACCGGAGAGAAGGTCGCTTACGTCGTTTTCTCCTTTTCGTGCGCTTCCTTCTCGCGCTCCGCTTTCTCCCCCTTTTCGCGCTCCTTCCGTAGCTGTACGAACATCTCGTGCTCGTGCTGATCCGCCCATTTCTCTGCTTCCAAGCAACGTTTCAGCAGTTCTTCGTCTGTCATAGTCAAGAGCCTCCTTCTGCCCTGTAATTTCCAAATACACTTCCGTCGGTGCATTTTTGTAGCTATATACAAGATTGGGCATAACGATTCTGCCCAGTTTCCCATCCTTGCCGACGTAACGCTCCAGCACCCTCGCAACGGACTCCAGATACGGCAGCTCGTTCAGATGCAGATAGACGGAATAGCCGCCTATTGATACGGAATCTCGCACCCTGTTTGCCAGAGCTTTGGGATTTGCGCCCACCGTAGAAAGCAAAATGTTTTCGCCACGGAGCACCGCTTCTTTCAAAACCATATCGCGCATCAGCGACGCTTCCCTGTGCACGACCGGGGAGTTCATCCCGTTGTATTCCGGAATGTAGCTTCTGAAATCGTCCGTGTCGATGATCCGCTCGCCGTATTCTTCCGATAAGCGGTGAGAATAGACGGAAGATTTTCCGCTCCCCGGCAGCCCAATGACAATATCCATTCTTCGCTCTCGAAGAATTTCTCCGTCTAACTTTCCCGTTTCGGAATTGTAGCTCCCCAAACGCATTGCATCTTCGTAGCCCGCGTTCCGTAGCTCCGTTCGATCGGGAAGATGGATCGTTTCCTGTTGCTTTGACAAGGTTTTGGCCAAAGCAACCTCAGGCAAGTTCATCACTTCCTCAGCGGCAACATTCTCGCCAGCGTGTAGCCGATCCAGGACATTCTGCATCTTGGCACTCCGCTCTCCGCTTTTATTATACAGCGTGCGTCCCTCGCCGTCAAGGTCCTGTTTCCATATAAAATCAAACTTTTCCCCGTCAATGTCGGCAGAATACCCGTTTTCATTCTCCAAAACGGAAACATTTACATCGCCTTGTGTAATTTTCCGTCTTCCGCGTCCCATCGCTTCGGAAGTGCCCGTCCCGCCGTCCTCAAGCGTGCTTTCGGCCTGCTCTCGCCGTGCGAGCGGCTCGTTTCGATATGCCGCCGTTTCATCGTAACTCTCTTCCCGATTTTCCTTTTTCGAAAACTTCTCCGTGCGGTCGCCGTCACGTCGCGCGGACACCGCCTCGGTGACCGCCTGCTGCAATTCCGACACGGCGCGTCTTGCGCTCGCTATGTCTGCGCCGAATTGCTCCTGCACCTTCCGGACAAGCACCTCCGCATTTGCGTTCCTGCTTCCCCTTCCGGCAAGCCTTCCGAAGAACGACTTCGCAGAGGAAATCAGCGCGTGGATGCCCCTCAGGTTTTTCACCTGTTCGCCGTTTCGGATGGATCGCAGGAATGCGTCCAGCGTCTCCTTGTCCGATAACAGCTCCCCGATAAAGTCGCACGTCACATCCTCCCGTGCTGCGGACTCCTTCGCGTACGCCTCGTCTGATGCCTGCTTTTCCGCCACCGCGTCGCTGCCCTTGATCGTGATCGCGGCGTCCTCCAGCCGCTTCCATGCCAATGTGCCGATGCGGCTTCTGACCTCATGCCCAATCTCATGCTCCGCCGTGAAGAGAAACACGTTTTTCGCACCGTTGTGCCTCGGCGCAATGTCGATGCGGATGTCGCCCTCCTCGTTCCATATCCCGTTGTTTTCTCCGAGGTCGTCCATGACAAAGCGCCGCCCGAACAGCTTCCCCAGCGCATCAATGGCATCCGCCTCTTTCTTTGTCAGTTGTACGGAACGTTCATTCTGCACCAGTCCGGCAGCCGAATTTCCCTCCGTTGCCGCGCCCTCCAGATAGTCCTGATAGGCAAGGTCGACATCCAGTTCAGAGGCGTTCTTCTGTCCCTTTCGGAATTGCACCGCAAAGTCGTCTCTGTCCATCCTATCGGCCTGCCGCGCAGCGGCCGAAACGTCATTGCCGCCAGCGGCTGTTTTTCGCGTCTCCGGCGCGTTTTCTGTCTGAGCGGAAACTGTGTCGCTCTTGCGCTGCGCTATCTGCTGCGCTTGCGTTTGCGCCGTTGCAACGCTGTCTCCGCCGCCCGTAGCGCCGTGCACTCCGCGTCGTGTGAGCAGGCCGTCCCGATACGCCGCCGCTTGGTCGTAGCCCTCCTTGCCATAGGTCGGCAGGCTCTCCAGCTGCGAGCGCTCCATGTGCGGGTACTTGCCGATATTCGCCGCAACGGTTTCCGCAGAATCTCCGTTGTGTACCATGAAGTAGATGTACGGCGTTCCCTTGCTTGCGTCCCAGCCGGGGTTAGCGTATTGTTCATTGAACTCCACACGGGCAACCGGCGTAAAACCGTAGCGCTCATAAATACGCACAAGGTCTTTCCCATAGCAGTCCAGCTTCAAGCCTCCCGCCGCGATAGCCTGCGGCATAACGCCATCCATCGCGTGCGGGGTATGGTTAAGCTGCTTGTTTTTGAACACGGCTTCAATATCGCCGTCCGCGGTAACAGCAAAGCCTATCGTACCGCCCTCATCCATGAGCAGCGTTTTCCCCTGAAGGTCCTCTACGGATTGCGGCGTTACTGCCCAGCCGTGGTCTGCGTCTGCCGTCCGCGCCGCATCCAGCGCAGCAGAAAACGCGGCGCTTGATGCATCGAAGTTATACAACTCCGCTGCTACAACGCCGCGCTGCTCAAATGCTCGTTGGAGGTTTTGGCTTAAACCCCTTCCAGAAAAGACTTGATTTGTTCGTCCGTTTTGTCGTCCTCCCGCATCTCGTCTACCAGAAAACTGTCCTCCGGGAACTCCTTCAGCCATTCCTCCAGCCATTCGGTTGCTTTCATTGGAAACACCTCCATCTCCTCCAGTATATCCCGAATCTTCGGCGTTGTCAATATTCACTTGTTCGTTCTTCTCTGCCGTCGCCGCGAACGCGCGCAGCGCCTCCTCGCCTGCCTTGGCGATCTCCGCGCGAAACAGCTCCGGCGTAATGGTCTCGTCCCTGTCCATGCGTTTCTTCAGCGCCTCGGCCACTTGCCGCGCTCCCGAATCCTGCTCTGTCTGCTCGCTTGCGAGGATAGACTTTTGACGGACGTTCCTTGCCGGATAAGCAATACTACGACAATAAGCCCCGCTTTTCGTGATCTCGAAAAGCGGGGCTTGCATGGAGGTGCCGCCCAGATTTGAACTGGGGAGTGAAGGTTTTGCAGACCTTTGCCTTACCACTTGGCCACGGCACCGTTTATGAAATAAGGAACGCAGGTGCGTTCCTTATTTGTTTGGAGCGGGTGACGAGGCTCGAACTCGCTACCTCCACCTTGGCAAGGTGGCGCTCTACCAGATGAGCTACACCCGCATATGGTGCCTCCGGTCGGAGTTGAACCAACGACACGCGGATTTTCAGTCCGCTGCTCTACCTACTGAGCTACAGAGGCATGATGAGCCGAGATAAACTCGGCTCAAATGCGTTATATGGCGACCCGGAACGGACTCGAACCGTCGACCTCCAGCGTGACAGGCTGGCGTGCTAACCGACTGCACCACCGGGCCAAATGTGTGGTGGGAACAACAGGGCTCGAACCTGTGACCCCATGCTTGTAAGGCATGTGCTCTCCCAGCTGAGCTATGCTCCCGTTCGACTGATTTGCATCAGCGACGGGTTTCATTATACACAAGCACCCCCTGTTTGTCAAGCACTAAATTCCATTTTTTTGCTCTTTTTTTCAAAAGCCTTTCCTTGCTATTTTTCGTGCCCTATGTTATACTCATAGGAGCAGAAAAGAAACGCCGGAGGTGCCTATGGAAAACGGATTTTTGCTTGATTTCACGCTGCAACGGCGTGACTATTTTGAGTTTGGCCGCGTGCAGACGCGCCGTTCAAAGGCTTGGAGCTTTGTTCTGATCCTCGCACTGTTACTTATGTTTGCCTACCCTGCCCTACTCGCCTTTACCTCGCTGCCGAGCATCGGCACATTTTTGACCATCGGCATTTTTGAATTTATCTACTGGTTCTTTGCCGATAAGATCCTTGGCATTGCCGCGCAGAACAATATGCACAAGTCCACCTACTCCGGCTATCGCTTTGCGGACGACGCGCTCTACGTCTTCACGCAGACGGCAAATTCCGCCGTCGCCTACGGCTCGATCGAAACGCTTTGGGAAACGGATCGGATCTTCTTCCTTGCAAACGGCAAAAACACCGGCTTCATCGTTCCGAAATCCGCCGTTGCGCCGGAAGCGCTTGGCGCGTTCCGATCTTTCATCGAGCAAAAGACGCAGAAGTCGTTCCGCTATACAAAGAGCGTCGGCGCGAAGCACTATCTCTTCGGCGCGGCCGTCGTCGTCCTGCTCGCAGCCTCCATTTTCGGCGCGATCAAGCTGCACGATAAAGAAGCGAAGAAGCTCTACGTCCACACGAAGGAAACCTACAGCATTTCCCTCCCCAAGGGGTTCCGCGAGCGGAATTATGAGGAGCTTGGCGACTACTTCTATGTACTGTCGGACAACCAGACGACTGTGCTCGTCCTCAATGAGTCGAAAGCCACGCTCACTTCCGCATTCCAGAGCGACGCGCCCACCTCCTCGTCGGAGTATCTGGCGCTGCTCGGAAAGATCTATAATGTCGACCTGTCCGAAAGCAAGGATCTGGAAAACGGTGCTTGCTGCGCCTCTTACGTCGTCAGCGACGACGAAGGATCCTCGTATTACTACCTCCTCACGGTCATGGAGACCGACACGCACTTCTGGACGACGCAGTTTGCCTGCAAGGAAAGCAGCAAGGCGCGCAACGATTTCGAAAAATGGGCACAGTCCGTTACGATCACGGAGTGACTTTTCATGAAAATGACAGCTGCAAGATGATTGCAGCTGTCATTTTTTATTCGTTTGCGTCCTTGAGCAACTGCGCGACGTCCTCCGGTGTGAAGGTATATGCCGTGTCGCAGAACTGGCACTCGATCGTGATGGGTTTTCCCTCGTCTACGATCTCCTGCAGGTCTTTTTTCCCGATCGTCAAGAGCGTCGCGGACACGCGCTCTCTGCTGCAATAGCAGCGGTATTCGACCGGCGTCTCATCAAAAAATTCGAGGTCGAACGCGGAGAGCACACTGCTAAGGATCTCCTCCGGTGTCTTACCCGCGTCGAGCATCGCAGTGACCGCGCCGCAGCGCTGTATGCCTGCCTCTACCTTGTCGATGACGTCATCCGGCGCACCGGGCAAAAGCTGGATCAGGTAGCCGCCCGCAACGCGCACGCTCCGGTCGGTATTGATCAGCACGCCCAGCGCGCACGCCGTCGGCGTCTGCTCGCTCTGCGCAAAGTAGGCAGTGATGTCATCGGCGATCTCGCCGCTGACAAGCGCGACCGAGCCGACATACGGCTCCTTCATTCGCAGGTCACGAATGACCGTCAGCATACCGTCGGTGCCGACTGCGGCACCGACGTCCAGCTTGCCTGCATATTTCTCCAAAAGCGTGATCGACGGATTATGAACATAACCGCGCACATTGCCGACGGCGTCGGAGGTAGCAAGGAGCGTGCCGAGCGGGCCGCCGCCCTTGATCTGAAGCGTCAGCGCGCCGTCCTCGGCCTTTTGAAGATTGCCCATCATAGAGCAGGCAGAAAGCAGGCGTCCGAGCGCCGCCGTTGCCGTCGGTGTCGTTTTGTGGATCATTCTCGCGCGCTCGACGATCGCCGTCGAGCGGATCGCCATTGCCTTGACATAACCGTCGCGGCTCATGGCACGGATGATATAGTCCATCATTACTCCTCCGTTGCTGGTTTCTCTGCGTAAAAGTAAATTCTCTGTTCTCCCGAACGCGGCGGCTCCATGCGGCGGTCACCGAAGCAGCGAACCTTCGTAAAACCGGCCTCTTGCAGCCAAAGGCAAAGCGTCTGCCGGTCATAGGCATATTCACAGTGCTGCTCAAAGCTGCGGCTCCACAGATCACCACGCCGTGAAAACAGGTCGATCCCATAATAGCAGCAGTTTTCTTCCGTATCGAAGTCCGCGCGCCAGACACAGTAGCTATCCTCATTTTCGTCCAGAAAGACCTGTCCGTCCAGCGCATACAGCTTCTCCGGCGTGTTGATGTCAAAAAGAAACACACCGCCGGACGAAAGCGCCTCAAAGACGCGGTGCAGCGTCTTTTTGCAGTCTTCCGGCTGCGTCAGATAGTTCAGGCTGTCGAGCAGGCAGAAAACCGCGTCCACGGGAACCGGAAGGCGCAGGCGCTGCATGGGCTGGTGGATGAAATAAGGGGCACGGTCGCCCATGTCGGCCGCTTTTGCGGCGGCCTGTGTCAGCATTTCCTCGGAAATATCCGACGCGAGCACCTGATAGCCGCGCTGCGCAAGGAGCAAAGACATAGAGCCGGTACCACACGCGAGGTCAAGCACGCTGTTCGGGCGCTTCCCCTCTTGGCGCAATACCGCCTCTAAAAAATCAAGCACCTGTGCATACGGGATGTCGCCCGTCAGCCCGTCATAGGCGGCGGCAAGCGAATCGTAGGCCGTCATTCCTTCTCCTTAAGGCGCTCAAAGATCATCTCATAGGATCCTTCGCCGTTGCAGAGGCTGCGGTTCACGCGGCTGATGGTCGCGGAGCTGGCATTCGTCTTCGCTAAAATGTCGTTGTAGATGAGTCCGGAATGGAGCATCCTTGCGACCTCATAGCGCTGCTCGATCGCGTTGAGTTCCGCCTGCGTGCACAGATCGGTGAAAAAGCGGTGAAACTCTTCCGGCGTTTTCAGCTTTGTCAGCGCAGCATACAGCTCACAATTCGGATCCGAGCGCTTGTTTCGATTATTCATACGGTTCACCTCTCCGTCTTTGGTACACGGACAGTATAGCACTTTCTTTTGCGAAAGTAAAGAAGATTTTGCGCGGGCGGCAAAAAACACGGGGGAGCGGCATTACCGCTCCCCCGCTCTTTTGGGGAATTATTCGTAGAGAACCTTGTCGCAGAGGTTCATAATGACCTGCGCGACCTGCGCTCTGCTTGCATAGGACAGCGGGTCGATGGTCGTGTCGGACATACCGCGGATCAGACCGACGCCGACAGCCCACTCGACATAGAGGTGTGCCCACGTGCTGATCTTGCCGGCGTCTTCGTAGCGATCCATGAAGACCTGATTCTTCAGGGTCATGTCTTCGCCGAGGAATTCGCAGTAGCG
>OIYV01000938.1_pt1 | contig 14902 bp, 10 predicted proteins | sample 1588251 | NCBI WGS metagenome assembly OIYV01 (sample SAMN03283282) | human gut metagenome | biome: human-associated habitat; material: feces | host: Homo sapiens | place: Peru | collected 2012
GGCTGAACCCAAAGACCGGAAAAATGGATTACAAGGGAAATATTGCGCCTTTTGCCAAGCTGGCGGTGGGCCTGACCATGGCCTACATCTGCTTCTTTGCATACCCGATTACTTTGGGAAGCGGAAACGGATTGGTGAACCAGATTGCAGAGGGCGATTTCGCGCTGAAAGCGTTGCTGATCCTTTTGGCAGTGAAATTCGTATTCTCCACTGCCAGCTTCGGAACCACCGCACCGGGCGGCATCTTCCTGCCCCTGCTGGTGCTGGGCGCCGTCACCGGCGGAGTCTACTCCCGGCTGCTGGAAAACCTGCTGGGCATTGACGGAAAATACATTGCCGCCTTCGTGGTGCTGGCCATGGCGGGTTATTTTGCGGCCATCGTCCACGCGCCGGTGACGGGGGTGGTGCTGATTACGGAGATGACGGGAGATTTTCGTTCCCTGCTGGGCCTGGTGATGGTTTCCCTGATTGCCTTCGTAATCTCGGAGCGCCTGGGAACGGAGCCAATCTACACCCAGCTGATGAATCGCAGCAGCGGAAAGCGCTACAATGTTTCGAAACAGCGCAAAAGCATCATCGACGATATCGTCCATCCCGGCTCGATTATGGACGGAAAGCGAATCATGGATATGGGGCTGCCCTTGGGTGCTTTAATCGTCTCCGTGATTCGGGAGGAACAGGAATTCATTCCCGACGGGCACACCATTCTCCGAGGGGGAGATGTAATCGAGGTGCTGCTGCGGGAAGAAGACCTGGCGGAAGTGGAGCACATCATTGAAGAGGAATGCAAGAAGGTGAGATTATGAACATCCTGGACTATGTGAAGAACACCACCCGGACATTTGAAGAGATGCCGCTGAATCCGGTGGACAGCCTGGTGCTGAGCCAGCTGTCCTATGCTCGGCTGGAGTTCGCCGAGCCGAAGCCGGAGAACCTGCCGGATCGCCTGCGGAGGGGCGTGACCGTTGCCGACTTCTTTCGAAACGAGTGGTTTGAAAAAATATTCTGCGACGGGATTTCCGATTCCGACAATATGAACCTGATGGCCTACGCGGTAGCCAGCCGGCGGTACCGAAATCTGAAAATCCGGGATATCGTGGGGGACTTTGACAAATCCAGTGAAAAGCAGTTCGGCGCCATGATTTTCCGGCTGGATGCCAACACGGACTTCGTGGCCTTCCGGGGAACGGACGGATCCATGCTGGGCTGGAAGGAGGACTTCAACCTGTCCTTCATGAACGAAGTTCCGTCCCAGTCGGAAGCGGTGGAGTATTTGGAGCGGAATTACGGACCCGGCAATCGAAAGGGACGGAATCGCCGCTTCTACGTGGGCGGACATTCCAAAGGGGGAAACCTGGCGGTATATGCGGCACTGATGTGCAGTCCGGAAGTGCGCTCCCGCATCCTGAGGGCTTACAGCTTGGACGGACCGGGATTCCGAGATGAGGTCCAGGAAGAGCTGGACCGGATTCAGGAGAAGAGCGATGTTGCCTTCACGAAACTGGTTCCTCGCACTTCGGTGGTGGGAATGATGATGCAGAACAGCTCGGATTACCAAGTGGTTCAGAGCGATGCCATCGGCATCATGCAGCACTTCTCCTATTCCTGGCAGGTGCAGGATTCCGATTTCGTCTACCTGGAGGAAATCGACACCGGCGGAAAATACATGAACCGGACGGTGCACGACTGGCTCCAGTCCGTGCCCGATGAGAAGCGGAAGGTGTTCATCAATTCTCTCTTTGACGTCCTGGCGGAACATCAGGTGGATACCCTCCAGGACCTGAAGGAAATGAGTCTGACGGACATGGCCAAAATGATTGCCTCCCTGCGGAACCTGGAGGAGGAGGACCGGACCGTGGTAGCGGAGGTGCTGAAATCGCTGGCCGGAGCAGCCTTGCCGAAGTTTCGCCGGAAGGACAACCCGAAAAACCCGGAAGAAAAATAATGTTTTTTTGTACAGAATTCGATACCTTTATTGCGGACGGAGAACAATGAGCGTAATATAAACAATTGAAAAAAACAGTTTAAAAAAATTAATGGTAATGGTACAGAAAGAAGGCTCATCATGAAAAAAGTAGTTACTTACATCATCTTGACGGCGTTTCTTTTCGGGACAATGGAGATTGCCCTGAAGATTGCCGGAAGCACATTTGATTCCATTCAGCTCACGTTCCTCCGTTTCCTTATCGGCGGTCTGGTGCTGGCGCCTTTCGGCGTTGCGGAAATCCGGAAGGACAACATTAAGATTACAAAAGGCGATTGGCTCTGGCTGCTTCTGGTGGGCATCATGGGAATTGCCATCAGCATGCTGGCATTCCAGATTGGCGTTCAGCACTGCAACGCATCCACCGCAGCAGCACTGATTTGCCTGAACCCGCTGTTCACCATGGTTATCGCCCACTTCTTTACCTCGGAGAAGATGGACAAAGCGAAAGGGCTGGCATTTTTCATCGGCATCGTGGCAGCGGTATTCATGATTCGTCCGTGGGACGTTCAGCCGGGCAACACGGTGTTCGGTATGGCCACCATGCTTCTGGCATCCGTTACCTTTGCAGCATATACGGTAATGGGCAAAAAAACCATCGGCCGAATCGGTACTTTCGCTCAGACCAGCATCTCCTTCATCCTGGGTTCTCTGGTGCTGCTCTTGGTCCTGATTCCGATGGGACGTCCGGTATTCGCCCACATCACGGAGCAGCCGCTGGTACTTCTCTACAGCGGAATCGTGGTTACCGGTCTGGGATACCTGTTCTACTTCTTGGCCATCCGTTACTCGGATGCCACCACCGGATCCATCGCATTCTTCATTAAGCCGGCCATCGCACCGGTGCTGGCGGTGGCTGTCCTGGGAGAACATGTCTACTGGAACACCATCGTGGGCATCGTTCTTCTGATTATCGCCTCCGTCATCACCCTTCGGGATACCTGGTCCACGGAGGATCCGGCCATCGAAGAGACGGAACTGGAAGTTCGGGAAGGACTGGAAGTAGAATAAAAAAACTGCATGCGGTCAGCAACCGCCGGGGCCTGCGGCTCAAGCCGCCGCCTCCCCCGGCCAAGATTGCCTCCCGCATGCAGTTTTTTAGTGGGGAGAAGAAGGGAAGTGCCTTCGGCGCCGTGGACGTGGTGCTTCAAGGTCCGCAAAGACTTATTCCTTCGTCGTGAGGCACCACGTCCCTGAGCCCATCCGTGCCTTCGGCGCCGTGGACGTGGTGCTTCATACCCCGCAAAACCTTATTCCTTCGTCGGGAGGCACCACGTCCCTGAGCCCGTCCGTGCTTTCGGCGCCGTGGACGTGGTGCTTCAAGGCCCGCAAATCCTTATTCTTTCGTCGGGAGGCACCACGTCGTTTGCCTCGGCCCTCCGGCGTCCCACCTATTCAATTTATTTATACATCTTTCTTCGTGAAAATGTTGATTCGCTATGCCGTTATCATTTATAATCCGATAATGACGAGTTCTGAGAATAAGAAACAACAGGAGTGTTTATGCGAAGCAGATTTAATATGTTTCCCGTCGTGGAAGGAAAAGAAACAAAGGCCAATACTATCGGCAAAGCAGCAATTATAGGCGGGTGTATCTTAACTTTTGGGATGCACTTGTTTTACAAGGAAAACGGTGCTCGCATATGGACATACTTGAGTGAGATATTTGTGGCATATTTTCTGCTGGACTACCTGTTTCTTAGCATCGGCGGGTGCATCCAATGCAGCAGGCGCATCGGGAAAAGGGTGCGAGTTGGAATCGTGATTCTGGCTTTGGCTGCCGTTCTCTTCACCTTGCTGCTTTGCTTCCTGGAAAAAGCACCAACTCTCACCCTCCTTCCTTACAGCATAATTCTCGTGTACGCCGTTGTGGGGTATCGGAATTATAATAGCGTAAAAAAAGCTTAACTCAGACTGGACAAGGAGCGCATTACCAGATCAATGTCTTTGTTTTCCAACTCTTGTATAATGTGCAGATATGTCTTCTGCGTCGTCGTCATGTTGGAATGACCCAGCCTTTGGGCAACACTGGCAATAGAGACACCGGCAAAAAGAAGCAGGGAGGCATGGGTGTGACGAAGACCGTGGACCGAAATCACGGGAATATGAAGTTTTCGGCAGTGACGTTCCAGTACATCATTGACAGTGGAATTGTACACTTTTCCCTGTATGAATATAGGCTTGTCTTCCGGCAGGTTTCGGAGCAAGGTGGAGAATTGGACAATCAGCTGCCAATCCAGTTGGACGCGCCGGACGGAGGAGCGGTTCTTTGTGGGTTGAAATCCGCCTCCTTCTTTGTAATTCCAAGTCTTGTTGACAGAGATGGATTGCTTCGTAAAGTCGAAGTCGGCGGGGGTCAATGCCAGCGCTTCCGAGAAACGGAGACCGGTTTTTGCAATCAGAAGAATCAGCCAATCCCAATTCAACCCTTCTTCCAGATTCAGGTCCGCCAGGAGCTGATGCAGTTCAAATTGATTCAGATATTTACATTTTTTCACCCGAGGTGTTTTCCCTTTAATGATTGCTTTTCGAGTCGGGTCACGATCGATAAGTCCTTCATCCAGCGCATCCAGAATGGCTCCTTTTAATTGATGGTGAAAATCCATTGTTGTTTGCCGCTCATGCAGCAAGGCGTAGTCATTGAGCAGCTTCTGGTAGGTAATTCGGTTCAGTTCGCCAACTTGTAATTCCGGGGACAGCCGACGAACCCAGGACAGAGTCAATTCGTATTTTTTCATGGTAACGTCACGGATGGCGCCTTCCTTGTACACTTGAATCCACTCTTCGTAATACTCGTGAAATAACGTGGTTTTCTTAATGTTGTTCAGCATAATGACCTCCTGTAAACACTTTGCAGCATGTAATGGTAAAGAAATTTCCTTTACCAATCCCCGGTGCATGGTATAATTAAAACAATCGGCTTACACCGGGAATGAGCGTTTTTGTTTAAGTATAAGATATAACGAGGGGCACTATGAATAAGCAACAATTATCCGCAAAAATCTGGGAATCTGCCAATAAGATGCGTTCGAAGATTGAGGCGAATGAATACAAGGATTACATTCTGGGGTTTATTTTCTATAAGTTCCTTTCCGAGAAGGAAGTGGAATACTTGAAGAAAAATGATTGGACGGATGAATACCTCCCGGAATTGACCGAAGAGGATACGGAAACGGTAACCAGCGTTCAGAAGAATATCGGATATTTTATTTCTTATGAAAACCTGTTCTCCACCTGGCTGGAAATGGGGAAGGATTTCCGCATTGAACACGTGCATGACGCCCTGTCGGCGTTTAACCGGAACATCAATTCGACCCATAAGCGTGTTTTTGAGAAAATTTTCGACACCCTTCAGACGGGACTTTCCAAGCTGGGGGATAACTCCGCATCCCAATCCAAAGCCATTCGGGATTTGGTATATCTAATCAAAGATATTCCGATGGACGGAAAGCAGGACTACGATGTGTTGGGATTCATTTATGAAGACTTGATTCGAAACTTTGCTTCCAATGCCGGAAAGAAGGCGGGGGAATTCTACACGCCTCATGAGGTGTCGCTGCTGATGTCGGATATTGTGGCACACCACCTGCAGAATCGCAAGGAGATTAAGATATACGACCCGACCAGCGGTTCCGGCTCTCTCCTTATCACCATCGGAAAGAGCACCGCTCGGTATATGAAGAATCGAAACAATATTAAATACTATGCGCAGGAGCTGAAGCAGAACACCTACAACTTGACTCGAATGAATCTGGTGATGCGAGGAATTCTCCCGGACAATATCGTGGCTCGGTGCGGAGATACGTTGGAAGAGGACTGGCCGTATTTTGACGAAAACGATCCGGCACAGACCTATGATCCTCTTTACGTGGACGCAGTGGTATCCAATCCGCCGTATTCCCAGTCATGGGATCCTACCGGGAAGGAGAACGATGTTCGCTTCGCTCGGTTCGGCTTAGCGCCGAAGGGTAAAGCCGATTATGCATTTCTGCTTCACGATTTGTTCCACGTAAAGGATGACGGAATTATGACGATCGTTCTGCCCCACGGGGTGCTTTTCCGCGGCGGCGAAGAAGGAGAGATTCGTCGGAATCTGATTGAACAGAATCATATCGATGCAATTATCGGGCTGCCGGCGAATATTTTCTACGGGACCGGCATTCCGACCATCATCATGGTGCTGAAGCAGAAGCGCGAGAACAATGATGTTCTCATTATCGACGCATCCAAGGGTTTCATCAAGGAGGGTAAAAACAATCGGCTGCGTGCCTGCGACATCAAGCGAATCGTAGATACGGTGACCGACCGCCGAGATGTTCCGAAATTTGCAAAAAAAGTCAGCCGGGAAGAAATCCGCCGGAATGACTATAATCTGAATATTCCACGGTATGTGGATTCCTCTGAAGAGGCAGAATCCTGGGATATTTATGCGTCCATGTTCGGCGGAATTCCGGAAAAAGAATTGGATTCCCTTCAGGAATATTGGAGCGCCTTCCCGCATCTTCGGGAAGAATTGTTCCGGGAAGTATCGCCCGGATACTGTGAGGTGAAGGAGTCGGATATTAAGTCCGCCGTGCAGGAGCATGAAGATGTTCAACTGTTCCGGAAGCAGTTCTGCGACGCCTTCCGCACACTGGAAGATGCGCTTCATCGGACGCTTGTAGAGGAAGCAGAAACCGTAAATGCCGTGACAGCCGAGTCGGACTTCACCGATGATATTTTTACCCGACTCAAAGATGTCCCGCTGGTGGATTCTTACGAAGCCTACCAGCTTCTCCATGATTCTTGGGAAACGGTAATTGAGAACGATCTGGAGATGATTCAGACGGAAGGTCCGGCGGCGGCCACGCAGGTGGATCCGAACCTGGTGCTGAAGAAGAAGAATGGAAAGGATCAGGAGGTTCAAGATGGCTGGAAGGGGCACATTCTGCCTTTCGAACTGGTTCAAGACGCCTTGCTGTCTGAGGAGAAAGAGGCCATTTCGGTAAAAGAAAATCGCCTTGCCGAAATCGTTTCCGAGTATGAAGAACTTTTCGAGACGCTGGACGAGGAGGAAAAGGCCGCGGACTATTCCGGCGAGAACGGTTTTGTCTGGAGCGAGGTAAAGAAAGCGATTAAAGCAGGAGATCTGGAGCCGGAAACGCTGCAGAAATTGACCAATGCCTTGAAGTTGAATGAGGAAGAGAAGAAACTGAAATCCGCCGTCAAGAAGGGAAAGGAGGCGCTGGAGCTTCAGACCAAAGATACCATTGAGAACCTCCGCGTCGAACAGGTCAAGGAGCTGCTTCATCGGAAGTGGATTACCCCGCTGGTGCAGAATCTTCTGAGCCTTCCGAACAATGCGGTGGATGCGCTGATTTCGGAATTGAACGCGCTGAATCAGAAATATGAAACCACTTTCGCCGAGCTGGAATCCCAGATTGCGGAAACGGAGACGCAGCTTTCGGCCATGATGGATGAACTCACCGGCAGCGAAACCGATCTGCTGGGTCTAAGCGAACTTCGGAAACTGCTGGGAGGTGAGTGATATGACGGAAAAAAGAAAATCGCCGGCCCTCCGGTTCCGAGGATATACAGATGATTGGGAACAGCGTAAGGCTATTGATATAGCTGACTACTCGAAGGGAAATGGCTACTCAAAAGGCGATTTGACTGATGCCGGAACCCCAATTATTCTGTATGGCAGACTTTACACCAAGTACCAGTTTGCAATCAGTGAAGTGGACACTTTTGCAGTTCCCCGAAATGGTGCGGTTTACAGTCAAGGAAACGAAGTCATAGTTCCGGCATCAGGGGAAACCGCAGAGGACATTGCACGAGCGTCAGCCGTTGAAATATCAGGGGTTTTACTGGGTGGCGACCTTAATATCCTCAGACCATTTGATTTTATAAACCCATTGTTTTTAGCTCTTGCTATCTCCAATGGAGAACCGCAAAAGGAACTTGCTAAAAAGGCACAAGGAAAGTCTGTCGTTCATATCCATAACACTGATATTCAAGAGGTGACGATAGCTTATCCTTCAAGAACAGAGCAAGACCGAATTGTCAGCGTTTTTCGCCAGATCGACTGCCTCATCACCCTTCATCAGCGTAAGCTGGAACTGAGATTTTTTCCCGGATGCATGTTTTTCATTTGGGTACGCATGCTGACGTGGTGCCCGGCGACGAAAGAACAAGGCATTGGGGGGAGCGAAGCACCACGTTCAACCCGCCGAACCACCATCTGGTCTCAAAGACGTGGTGCCCTGCGACGAAGAACAAGATTTTGCAGACAACATTATCCCGATATTAAAGGAGGCAAATATGACTTTTAAGAAAGAGGCGGATTTTGAGGAAGAACTGATACATCTTCTGACATCCGTGAGCGGTTGGAAAAAAGATACCTGCGGATGGGGAAATTCCGATGGTGCGTATGAATCGGTGCTTCGTTATCCCGATGAAGAGGACCTTCTGAAGAACTGGGCGAACATTCTCTATAACAATAACAAAAGCAGGGATCGCCTGAACGAATATCCGCTCACATCGGGAGAGATGCGCCAGATTATGGAACAGGTGACGAACCTTCGGACCCCTTTGAAGCTAAACGGTTTCATCAATGGACGAAGCGTGTCTATTGTTCGGGATAATCCGGAGGATACAGAACATCTGGGAAAAGAAATCAGCCTGAAGCTGTTCGACCGCATGGAGATTGCCGGAGGCCAGAGCGTTTATCAGATTGCACAACAACCGAAGTTCCCGGCGAAGAATCGGATTCTGAACGATCGCCGCGGGGATGTGATGCTGCTGATTAACGGAATGCCGGTGATTCATATCGAGTTGAAGCGATCCGGAGTACCGGTGAGTGAGGCTTGCCATCAGATTGAGAAATACTCCCACGAAGGGGTGTTCACCGGACTGTTTTCTTTGGTACAGATTTTTGTGGCAATGACTCCCGAAGAAACGCTGTACTTCGCCAATCCGGGACCGGACGGCCGATTCAATCCTTCTTTTTATTTCCACTGGGCGGACTTTGACAACGAGCCGATCAATAACTGGAATGAAATCGTGCGCACGTTCCTGTCCATCCCGATGGCGCATCAGATGATTGGGTTCTATACGATTGCGGACAATTCCGACGGGGTGCTGAAGGTGATGCGGAGCTATCAGGTGAACGCAGCGAATCGGATTTCCGACACAGTGCGGAAGACCAAGTGGGGAGAGCAGAATCAACTGGGTGGATACGTGTGGCACACCACCGGTTCCGGTAAAACCATGACCAGCTTCAAGTCGGCACAACTGATTGCGGATTCCGGCGATGCGGACAAGGTGGTTTTTCTGATGGACCGAATTGAGCTGGGCACCCAGTCCCTGCAGGAATATCGGGGTTTTGCAAATGACGATGAGGATGTTCAGGCGACGGAAAACACCGGGGTACTGATTGGAAAATTGAAAAGCACGAATCCGGCAGACACGCTGATTGTCACATCTATTCAAAAGATGAGCAACGTGCCGGAGGATGCGGGACTGAAAGCCCGGGATTTGGAAACGATTCGACGGAAGCGAATTGTTTTTATTGTGGATGAAGCCCATCGATCCACTTTCGGCGATATGCTGATTTGCATTAAAGAAACGTTCCCTCAGGCGATTTTCTTTGGATTTACCGGAACACCGATTCAGAAGGAGAACCAGAAAAAGAAGAGCACGACCGCAACGGTTTTCGGCAATGAGCTGCATCGATACAGCATCGCGGACGGAATTCGCGACGGAAATGTTCTGGGATTCGATCCGTATATGGTGCGGACATATCGGGACAAGGAAGTGCGCAAAGCCGTTGCGCTTGAAATGGCACATGCATCCTCGGAGAAAGAGGCGCTGGACAACAAAGATAAACGAAAGGTCTACATGGAGTACATGGATTCCGGGAAGGTGCCGATGGCCGGATATGTTGATTCCGGCAGCGGGAAATATCTTCGAGGAATTGAAGACTATATTCCAAATGCACAATACCGACAAGATGCACACACCTATGCGGTGGTGGAAGATATCCGGGAGAATTTCCGTCGCCTCAGCACCGGAAAGGGCGACGAGGGCGTTCGCTTTCATGGAATTTTTGCCACATCCAGTATTTCGGATGCGATTAACTACTATCGATTGTTCAAGGAAATGGCACCGGAACTTAAAGTGACGGCCTTGTTTGACCCGAACATTGATAATAAGGAGGGGGCAATTTACAAAGAGGATGGTTTGGTGGAGATTATTCAGGATTATAACCGCCGATACGGACAAGATTTTACCATTCCTACTTTTGCCAGAATGAAGAAAGATATTGCGGCGCGACTGGCCCATAAGAAACCCTACGAACGAATTGTGAGAGAACCGGAGAAACAGCTGGATCTTCTGATTGTCGTGGATCAGATGTTGACCGGATTTGATTCCAAATGGGTGAATACCTTGTACTTGGACAAAGTTCTTCTTTACGAAAATATCATTCAGGCGTTCTCGCGAACGAACCGGCTTTTCGAAATTCACGAGAAGCCATTCGGAATTATTCGATATTACCGGAGACCGTATACCATGAAGCGGAATATCGATAGTGCCATTAAACTGTATTCCGGAGATCGAGCGTACGGTTTGTTCGTTCCGAGTCTTCTGGAGCATTTGGAGGAGATGAATCACAGCTTCCGGGTTATTGAGCGGCTGTTCCGGGATGAAGAAATTGATAATTTCGAGCGCCTTCCGGAGGATAAGTCGGTTTGCGGAAAATTCGCAAAGGAATTCCGAGAGCTGGTATCCTATCTGGAAGCGGCACAAATCCAAGGGTTCACATGGGAAAAGAACCGTTATGAGGAGGAAGAGACCGGTGAAGCGGTGGATGTGGAGTTGGATGAAAGAACGTATCTGATTCTGCTGATTCGGTACAAAGAATTACCACGATTTGAAGGAGGCGAGTTCGGACCGGAGATACCGTATGATTTGGATCCATACATCGAAGAGATGGATACGGGCAAAATCGATGCGGAATATATGAATTCCCGTTTCGAAAAGTATTATAAGCTTCTGAAACGAGATGATGCGTCTGAAGGGGAACTGGAAAAAGCGGAAGAGGAATTGCACCGAACGTTCTCCACGCTGACCATGGAAGAGCAAAAATACGCCAATTTGTTTTTGCACGATATTCAAAGCGGGGATGTGGAACCGGTGGCAGGCGCAACCCTTCGGGATTACATTACGGAGTACATGGCAGACCATCGCAACGATCGAATTCACCGATTCGCGGAAACCTTCGGGATGGACGAAGAGAAGCTGAGGAATCTAATGGCGCTGCATCCTACCGAAGGAAATATTAATGAATTCGGACGCTTTGATGCCTTGAGGGCAACGGTGGATAAGGATAAGGCTCGCGCGTATTTTGAAGAGAAGGAGCAGCGAAAAATTGCGCCGCCAAAAGTTACGATAAAAATCGACAATATCCTTCGAGCGTTTATTTTGGAAGATGAGAAATAACAATAATCCTCGAGAAACCCTTTAATTCCCCAATTCCTGCCCGGAAGTATTAAAATAAATAAATTCGTGCGTTAGATTTTTCTAACGCACTTTTTTTAATGCAAAGTGCCCACACAAAAAACACAATAGATGGTGGACAAATAATTTTGAATGATTATAATAGGATATTGAAAAAAATTAAAGCGGTGAATCCGCAATTAAGAAAGGGGATTAAAGATGAAAATTGTTGCAGTAGCAGTGTTTCTGATAGTGATACTGCTGATTATCACCGAACGAGTGCACCGTACCGCGGCGGCAATGGCCGGGGCAATGGTACTGATTCTCACCGGCGTCATGTCGGCGGACAAGGCACTTTCCTATATTGATTTTAATACCATTGGGGTGCTGGTGGGCATGATGATTTTCGTGGCTATCGTGCGTCGATCCGGTATGTTCGAATATATTGCGGTGCGAGCAGCCAAAGCGGTGCACGGCGATCCGTGGAAAATCATGGTTGCTTTTACCCTGATTACCGCAGTGCTTTCGGCAATTTTGGATAACGTTACCACCGTACTGCTGGTGGGACCGATGTCCATCGCCATTGCCCGGATGCTGAAAATCGATCCGGTTCCGTTCCTGATGGGACAGATTCTGGCATCCAACGTGGGTGGTACCGCCACCTTAATCGGTGACCCGCCAAATATCATGATTGGCAGTGCCGCACACCTGTCCTTTATGGACTTCCTGGAAAACACCGGTTTTGCCGTGCTGTTCATCCTGGTCGTGCTGATTCTGCTGATGAAAATTGTATATGAGAAGAAGATTGAACTGGGCACGGTGGATACCGGCGCCATTGAGAAGCTGGATCCGTCCAAGTCCATTACCAATCGGGCGTTGATGAAAAAAGGAATCATCGTTTTAATCTGCGTAATCGTTGGATTTATGTTCCATGACAAACTGGGCATTGAGTCTTCCGTCATCGCTCTGACCGCAGCAGCAGTGATGCTGATCATCGGCAGGGAAGATGTGAACGAGGCCATTCAGGATGTGGAGTGGACGACAATCCTGTTCTTTATGTCGTTGTTCGTGGTTGTCGGTGGTCTGACCGAGACGGGTATCATCAAGGAACTCGCATCCAAGATTATCGATGCAACCAACGGACATCCGATGGTCACCATGCTGGTGCTTTTGTGGGCGTCGGCACTGCTGTCCTCCATCCTGGACAACATCCCGTTCGTCGCAACGCTGATTCCGCTGATTCTGGCCATGCAGGCGGACGGAATAGACGTCACCTCCTTCTGGTGGGCGATTTCCCTGGGTGCGTGCCTGGGCGGAAACGGAACCATGATCGGTGCATCCGCCAATGTGGTTTTGTCGGACATCAGTACGAAACACGGCTATCCGATTACCTTCAAGAGCTACCTGAAAGTCGGCATGCCGTTCATGCTTCTGTCCATCGTAATTGCCACTGTATTTCTTGTGGTAAAATTTGATATTATGTAGTCAGGAGGTATGGATTAATGAGCAATGAATACACGACCAACAAAGTGTCCAGCGACATGATCAACATGATGGCAAAACAAATGGGCGCGGTGCATATCAAGTCCGATCCGGCGTATATCAACATTTATACATTTGAAATCGCACCGGAGTTTCGGATTAAGTACATGCTGGATCTTCGCCGGGGAAAGGGCATGTACCTCCATCGGGTAAGCCCGTACCCAATTATGCTGGGAAAATTCTACGGCGAGACCGATATCGTCGATTACATGAAGCGGGATCTGCAGAAGTTCCGCCGCGCACACGAAAGCGGCAATTTCGCTTCGTTCCTGGATTTGACGGAAGATTTGACCCAGTTCAATCGCCAGATTGAGCAGCTCTTCTTGAATCGGAATGTGCCGGAAGCGGCTTTCCGGGAACTGGCAGATGAGATGAAGAACGTGCGTGCCACCATTAAACAGATGGCAGAGGAGTGCCCAATGCTGTACGATACCGATCGAAGCATGGGTGAACTGGCCATTAACTCCAGCGATTTGGGTCGGGAAGAGTAATAGTTCTCGTAAAAATAAGAAGAGTCGGAAGTCTGAGGCTTCCGATTCTTTTTTTTATGTCGACAGCACGAGGGGAAATGAGTATAATCAAAGTAGCGTTGATTTTACATCCGGGGGTGTAGAACTGCATAGAAATTACAAATAGGCAGGAGTGGAAATGGCTAAGAAAGTATCAAGAAAAGAAGAAGAGGAACTGAAGAAGCTGTCGCCGGAGGAGCGGAAAGCGATTAAGAAGCAGAAGAAGCGGGATGCGTATCAGAAGGAAAAGGCGCAGCGGAAAGAAGAGCGCTATCAGAGCGAGTCGAAGAAGTTCCGCAAGCGTCACCGGAAGGGCGCCGTTGTGACGGGCATCGTGCTGGCGGTGGTTCTGCTGGGCGGCCTCTTCTATTGGATGAACACCGGGCTGTTCAAGGAAGACAGCTATAAATTCTTCAGCTACGACAAATACGTGAAGGTGGCGTCCACGGACAAGCTGACCTACAAAAAGTCTCAGCTGAAGGTGTCCGACAAGGACGTGGAAAAACAGATTCAGGCGAAGCTGAAGAATGCCGGGGAGAAGAAGCTGACGGAGGCCTTCATCAAGAAGAACACGGACAACGAGTGCAAGACGAAGGCGGAGTACGAGAAGCACGTTCGGAAACAGCTGGAGAAGGACAAAAAGAATTCCGTAGGCAGCGAACTGCTCAGCAAGGTCAGCGGAGATTCCAAGCTGAAGAAGACGCCGAAACTGCAGCTCAAGGCAGCTAAGAAGGACGTGGAGCAAAACTATGAGCAGATGGCTTCTCAGTACGGAATGGACGTGGACAGATTGATTAAAGCCTACGGTATGGACGAAAAATCCTATCAGGCCATGGTAAAGAACAGCGCTAAGGAGAGCGTGAAGCTGCACCTGGTGGCGCATTCCATTGCAAAAGAAGAGGGCATCCGCCTCAGCAGCAGCGATTATGACCAGAGGCTGAAGGAGTTCAAGGAAAGTACCGGACTCAGCGAGAAGCAGTTCAAGAAGCAGGCCGGATCCTCTTACGAGGATTATGCGAAGGAGAACAACTTCGAAGAGTATTTCTTCCAGGAGAAGGTAGGACAGTTCCTGGTAGACAAGGCTACGGCAAAATAGAATTACGATGAGGAGAAGAGATGCACGGAGGCCCGTTGAAGCCTTCCGTGCATCTCTTTTCATTTCGGGACTTGGTGCAAAGGAAACGGAAGAACAAGGGTCAGCGGGAATTCGTGCACCAAGTCGGCGCTGCCCCCGGGGAAAAAATCGCCCGGGACTTGGTGCAAAGGAAACGGAGGAACAAGGGTCAGCGGGAATTCGTGCACCAAGTCGGCGCCGGCCCCGGAGGAAAAATGGCCCGGGACTTGGTGCAAAGGAAACGGAGGAACAAGGGTCAGCGGGAATTCGTGC
>OIYV01000944.1_pt1 | contig 14841 bp, 9 predicted proteins | sample 1588251 | NCBI WGS metagenome assembly OIYV01 (sample SAMN03283282) | human gut metagenome | biome: human-associated habitat; material: feces | host: Homo sapiens | place: Peru | collected 2012
TTCCGAAGCGCAGCTACCACCTGCCTCTCTGCGTGGAAGGCGGTGCCGGCCGAGCTTTTGTGAAGGTGCTTCAGCGGAAATATCCGGAAGCTGTGCATGACGGAAAGTATGGCCGAAAGTATTTACAGAAGATGCTGGATTTCTACAAAGAGAATCCGTCCCAGTTCTCGGACCTGATTCTTCGGTCCGCACCGGAGCGGATACATACTTTGCTTCCGGGAATGGCGGCGCTGAATGCGGCAGCCGATGTTTTCGGGGTAAAAGAAATCGTTACTGTGGAATACGGCGTCCGAGAGGGTTTCCTGATGGAAGAAATCCTGAAGAAAAAGGAAAACAAACCAAAATTAGAAGAGGAAACTGCAAAATAGGGGGATAGAGTAAAATGTTAAGTTGTACGCAGGAAGACCATGAAAGCGGAAGATACATGCAGAACCGGGAACTGTCCTGGCTTCAGTTCAACGAGCGATGCATGCGCCAGGCAAAGGATTCGAGCAATCCGTTGCTGGAACGGCTCCGCTTCCTATCGATTTTTACGTCTAATCTGGACGAATTCTTTATGGTCCGGGTGGGCAGCCTAATCGATATGCTGCCGCTGGGAAAGAAATACACCGATGATAAAACCGGAGAGACCGCGGAGGAGCAGCTGACAAAGATCTACGACCGGGTACGGATTCTGTACGCACAGCGAGATGCCATCTATCAGGAACTGGAGAAGGAATTCCGAATCAAAGGCGTTTTCCGTCTGAAGTATGAAGAAATGACCGCCTCCGAACAGGAATACGTGGAGAACTACTTCAGCAATTCCATCTTGCCGATGCTTTCCCCGATGCTGGTGGATCCCCAGCATCCTTTCCCGCACCTCAGCAACAAGGGCGTTGAAATCTGCGTGCGATTGCGGAAAAAGAAGGGCGAAGAATACTTTGCCTTCTTGCCGGTGCCGGTGGACCTGCCGCAGATCCTGTACCTGCCGGGTCCGGGGGTTCGGTACATCGGCATGGAAGACCTGCTTTTAGAACTGGCGGACGTTGTCTTTGACACCTACACGGTGGAAGAAAAGATTCAAATCTGCATCACCCGAAATGCGGATATCCACGCGGAAGATGAGGACTGCGAGAAAAACGAAGATTTCAGAAAAGTCATGCAGAAGCTGCTGAAGGATCGGCGCCGCTTGGCCCCTCTTCGCCTGGAAATGACCGACCATCCGAGCTCGAAAATGCTGAAGTTCCTGCAGAGCCGCCTGCTCCTCAGCGACAGTCAGATTTTCTATACCGGCGGTCCGTTGCAGATGAAGTATGCCTACAGGCTGGAAAACAAGCTGAACCCGGAGCAGAAGAAGGAGATGCTTTTTGAGCCGTACACTCCGAAAACTCCGGGGGAACTTGCCGGAAAAGAATCCATGTTCGATCGGATTCGTAAGCAGGATTGCCTGCTGTCCTATCCGTACGAAAGCATGAAGCCGTTCCTACGCCTTCTAGAGGAATCGGCATCGGATCCGGATGTCCGTTCCATCCAGATTACCATTTACCGATTGGCGGGTAAAAGCAAGTTGGTCAAATACCTGTGCCGGGCGGCCGAAAACGGCAAGAAAGTCACGGTATTGATCGAACTCCGCGCTCGTTTCGATGAGCAGAACAACATTGACTGGTCCAAGGAATTTGAAAAATCCGGATGCACCATCATGTACGGCATGGCCAATTTCAAGGTGCATTCCAAGCTGTGCCTGATTACCCGAAATGAGCGGGGGACCCTTCGCCGGTACACCCAGATCGGAACCGGTAATTATAATGAAACCACCTCCAAGCTGTACACGGACTTTTCCTTGATGACCGCCGACCCGGGAATCGGAGAGGATGCGGCGTTGTTTTTCCGGAACATGGGAATCGGAAACCTGGAGGGAAGGTACGATCACCTGCTGGTGGCACCGTTGGAGCTGCAGGAGAAAGTCATTGCGGGAATCGAGCGGGAGATGCAGAAAGGCCCGGAGGGATACCTGTTCTTCAAGCTGAATTCCCTGACGGATCGCCGCATCATCGAAAAACTGCGGGACGCTTCCTGCGCCGGCGTGAAGATTCACATGATGGTGCGCGGTATCTGCTGCCTGGTTCCGGGCATTCCGGGGGAGACGGAGAACATCGAGGTTCGAAGCATCGTGGGCCGGTATCTGGAGCATTCACGGATTTATGTTTTTGGCAAGGGTTCGACGGAAAAGATGTACATCGCCTCGGCGGACTTTATGACACGAAATACTCGCCGAAGAGTGGAAGTGGGATGTCCGATTCTGGATCCGAACGTTCGGGCAAAAATATGGGAAGTCATCCATCTTCAGTGGTCCGACAATACGAAGGCCATGAAGCTGCTGCCGGAGTGTAAGTACGAGCCGGTGATTGGTGAGGGCGGTGTGAACAGCCAGGAGGAGCAGATGAAGCTGGCAGAGGAATCCCGACGCAAGACAGAAGGCGGCGAGGAAAAGAAAGAGCCGCAGAAAAACCTGTGGCAGCGCATCATCCACTGGGGAAAATAATATGGGAACTGCGGGACCCCAATTGCACTTTCATCAAAACAATCAAAAATACCGTAAAAGTTTGTAATTAAATACAAAAGAATTATTGACATCCCATCATGGGATGAATATAATATTACCATCGAGTCGTAAAAGGGGATAATATAGAATCGATAGTCGGGAAAGGGGATTCCCGCAAACAAAAAGGTCAATTGATCTAGAGTCGGAGAGTCGGAGCATGCTCCGGCTCTTTGTTGTATGATGGAAGTTGGGAACCCCTTGTCGAAAAGGTGCTTTTCTTGAACACTACGGAATATCTGTGATATAATGAGCCGGTTAATGCGAGGAGGAAATATGGAACCGATCATCCGGGTGGAGAACCTGACATTTGAATATCGAAAAGTATCCCCGGAAGGAACGGCGACGTCCTTTCGCGCTGTGGACGGGGTGACTTTTGAGGTGCCGCCCGGTGAATTCGTGGCGGTTCTGGGGATGAACGGCTCCGGAAAGTCCACTTTGGCGAAGCATTTAAACGGCCTGCTCCTTCCCACCGAGGGAGAGGTATGGATTGAAGGGATGAATACCCGGGAAGACGATCATATCTGGAATATCCGAAGCACGGTTGGAATGGTTTTTCAGAATCCGGACAATCAGATTGTGTCCTCCGTGGTGGAGGACGACGTGGCTTTCGGCCCGGAGAATTTGGGGGTGGACCCGGCGGAGATTCGCCGGCGGGTGGACGAAGCCCTTCAAGCGGTAGGTATGTATGAGCAGCGGCTGAAAGCGCCCCACATGCTGTCCGGCGGACAGAAGCAGCGAATCGCCATTGCGGGAGCCATCGCCATGCGGCCGAAGTGCATTGTGTTCGATGAACCTACTGCCATGCTGGATCCCAAAGGGCGCCATCAGGTGATGGACATCATTCATCGCTTGCACGAAGCGGGAATCACGGTAATCCTCATCACTCATTTTATGGAAGAGGCGATGCAGGCGGACCGGCTGATTGTCATGAAGGACGGCCGGATTACTGACGATATGCCGCCGAGAGATTTTTTTGCAGATCGGGAGAGAATTCAGCGCGCCGGACTGGAAATGCCGGCCATCATTGCGCTGCGGGAAGAATTGGTCCGGCTGGGATTGCCGGTGGACGCTTCGGTGCAGACCGAAGAGGAATTGATTGAGGCCATATGTCAATTACAGTAGAGAATCTTACATATACATATTCGAAGGGACTGCCCAACGAGACGCGGGCGCTGGAGGACGTGTCCTTCCGGCTGGAACCGGGGGAATTCGCGGCAATCATCGGCCACACCGGCTCTGGGAAATCCACTTTGGTGCAGCAGCTGAACGGGCTGCTCCGTCCCGACTCCGGTAAAATCACGGTGGGGGAGGTGTGCATCACCGATCCGTCCACCAAGATGACAGAAGTGCGCCGGAAGGTTGGATTGGTGTTTCAGTATCCGGAATACCAGCTGTTCGAGGAAACAGTGGCCAAGGACGTGGCCTTCGGCCCGAAGCAGGTGGGCATAACCGGCGAAGAACTGGAACGGGTGGTGGCGGACTCCATCCGACTGACGGGACTGGACTATGAAGAAGTCAAAGAACGGTCGCCATTTGAATTGTCCGGAGGACAGAAGCGGCGGGTGGCCATTGCCGGCGTGCTGGCCATGAAGCCGGAAATCCTGATTTTGGACGAACCCACCGCCGGGCTGGATCCCTCCGCCCATCGGGATGTCCTGGATCTGATTCGAAGAATCCATCGGCAGGAGGACATGACCATCCTGCTGGTTTCTCATAACATGGGAGATATTGCGGAGCTGGCGGACCGGGTGCTGGTGATGAACCGAGGGAAGCTGGTGATGAACGGAGCGCCGGCAGAGGTGTTTGCCCGGGGGAAACAGCTTCGGGAAATGGGGCTGGGGCAGCCCCAGGCCATGGAATTTATGGAGCGGTTAAAGGAGCGGATGCCGGGAATCGATGCGGCGCCGCTGAGTATTGAAGATGCGGCGAAGGAAATCTGCCGGTATCTGGAAAGCGGGAAGAAATGATTCGGGATATCACGTTAGGACAATATTATCCGGAACAGTCGGTGATTCATCGGCTGGATGCCCGAACGAAGATTCTGGGAACCCTGCTGTATATCATTGAGATTTTTTTGGTGAATTCCTTTGCGGGATTCGGCCTGGTGATTCTGGCGCTGGGGATTCTCATCGGCATCTCAAGAGTGCCGGTGCGGTTTATTTTCAAAGGATTGAAGGCGGTGGTGTTCATCATCCTGCTGACCTTTGTGCTGAACCTGTTCATGTTCGACGGAACGGTGCTGTGGCACTGGAAATTCCTCACCATCACCTATGAAGGGATGTATCGGTCCTGCTTTATGGCGCTGCGGCTGATTCTTCTGATTATCGGGACATCCATGCTGACCCTGACCACCAAACCCATGGAGCTTACCGACGGTCTGGAGAAATTACTGAAACCGTTTAACCGGTTCGGGTTGCCCAGCCACGAGATTGCGCTGATGATGAGCATCGCCCTGCGTTTTATTCCGACTCTCTTGGAGGAGACGGACAAAATCATGAAGGCCCAGCAGGCCCGGGGGGCGGACTTCGAATCCGGGAATCTGATTCAGCGGGTGAAAAACATGATACCGATTCTGATTCCCCTGTTCGTGGGCTCCTTTCGGATCGCACAGGATTTGGCGCTGGCCATGGAGGCACGGTGCTACCATGGGGGTGTCGGACGCACTCGCATGAAGGAAATTGTTTTTAGCCGAAGAGATGGGGTGGCCGGAGTTTTGCTGGCGGTCTTTCTGGGAATCGTGATTGCGTCCCGGTGGATGCCGCTGCCTTAGAGGAATGTTATTGTTTTTATTAAAATTTAAATTATAGAATAGAGAGAGAACGGCGTGAGACAGAGAAAAGTTAAAAATCTGGAAGAGAAGTATGCAAAGTATGAGGAGTTTCTGGTGTACCATCCGGAGGCTTGCAAGGGAAATTGGCAGGAACGGGTGCGGAAAGCGGGATGCACCGGGCTGTATCTGGAAGTGGGCTGCGGAAAGGGTAAGTTCATTTCGGAGATGGCGGAGCGGCATCCGGAGAATTTCTACATCGCGGTGGAAGGCAACCGCAGCGTGCTTCTTCGGGCCATGGAGAAGATTCGGGAGAAGGGGCTGACCAACGTGGTGTTCGTGCCGGATTTCATCGTGGATCTCACGGATTGGTTCCGGGACGAGGAAGTGGACGGCATCTATCTGAATTTCAGCGATCCGCTGCCGAAGAATTACAGCGCGAAGAAGCGGCTGACCCATCGGTCCAAGCTGGTGCAGTACGAGCGAATTCTGAAGGACGATGGCATCGTGACGTTCAAAACCGACAACACCGGGCTCTTTGAGTTTACCATTCAGGAGATTCTGGCCAACGACATGAAGATTCACGAGCTGACCCGGGACCTGCACCACTGCGAATACAACGAAGACAACATCATGACAGAGTATGAAGCCAAATTCAGCACTCTGGGTGAAAATATTAAAAGGGTAAAATTCGGAAGAAGAGAAGGGAGAAAGAAAATGGCAGACACGAGTTTTGCAGCGTATAACGGAAGAACGGTTCCGAAGGAGGACAAGATCTTTGGAATCAGCGGAAGAGCGAAGGCGGCCATCGCCGCAAAGGGAAAGGACAACGTAATCAACGCCACCATCGGCGCCCTGCTGGACGATGAAGGCAAGCTGATTGTGCTCTCTTCGGTGGACGAAGCGGTAAAATCCCTCACCCCGGCGGAGTACGCGGAGTATGCACCGATTGCCGGAACGCCGGCATTTAAGGAGGCCATCGTAAAAGCAGCTCTGGGAGATTATCAGCCGAAGGGGTATGTGGGCGTTGTGGCATCGCCGGGCGGTACCGGTTCCCTGAGAAATGCCATTGCCAACTATTCCTGCCCGGGCGATAAGTTCCTGACCCACGACTGGCACTGGACCACGTACAAGAACATCGCCATGGAAATGGGCCGGGATGAAGAGACCTTCGACATGTTCGACGCAGAAGGAAACTTCAACCTGGAAGACTTTGAATACAAGGTAAATAAACTGCTGCGGATTCAGGACCGCCTGGTAATCATCATCAACACACCGGCCAACAATCCGACGGGATATTCCCTGTCCGACGAAGACTGGGACGGTGTGATTCGCGTGCTGAACAGCACCGACCCGGCCAAGAAGGTGGCTTTAGTTGCGGACGTAGCCTACATCGATTTCGCAGGAGACGAAAAGGAAGTCCGTTCCTTCCTGCCGAAGCTGGAGGAGCTGAACAGCAATATCCTGCCGATGCTGGCCTACAGCGCATCCAAGACCTTCACCTTCTACGGATGCCGATGCGCGGCAACCATCTGCCTGGCAAAGACCGAGGAAGTTCGGGACGAATTCGTTCGGGTTCTGTCCTTCTCCGCACGGGCAAGCTGGTCCAACTGCCCGAGAGGACCGCAGGAAGTCATCGCAAAGATCTACAACGACCCGGAACTCCTGGCCAAGGTAGATGAGGAGAGAGCCGGATTCCGGAACATGCTTCTCAGCAGAGGCCACGCTTTCGAGGAAGAAGCGGCAAAGGTGGGACTGAAGATGGTTCCGTTCCGCGGCGGATTCTTCTGCTCCGTTCCTTGTGAGGATCCGGATGCGGTAAGCAAGAAGCTGGAAGAAGCGGATGTCTTCGTGGTACCGTTCACCAAGGGTGTTCGAGTATCCATCGCCTCCATTTCCGAAGCCAAGTGCCGAAAGCTGCCAAAGCTGATTCTGGAAGCACTGGAAAATTAGAGCTATTTTCACAAAATAAATTAAATATGCCTAGAATTTCCGAGCGGATTCACGCTAATTTGACAATTTTCGGTGATTAGCGTGAATGGATTTCCGGCTAGTTCCAGTTTCGTTGTATGATTGTTTGTACGCAAAAAACGAATGAAAAAAAGTTCACGCTTTTTGAAAGGAAATGCTCTTTCAGAGTGAACGGGTGGCGGTAAGTGACGCTGCAAAATTAGAATTCCGCAAAAGTGGCGAATTGCATTCACGCTAAATCGCCGTTTGCTGACAAAAAGCGTGAATCGTCTTCAAAATTCTAGGCATATGAGATTTCGCATGAAAGCGTAGTCGAATTAATTAGAATCGCGCAGCCGTCAAACCAAAAGGTTTGACGGCTGTTCGTAATTGGAGTATAATAGGCGAGTAAGTTTTGCGGGTGTAGTTTAATGGCAAAACTCGAGCTTCCCAAGCTCGCGTCGAGGGTTCGATTCCCTTCACCCGCTCCATAGCAAGTGAAGAGGTAAAAAGGTGGTGCGTGGCACCACCTTTTTTCTTCTTCGCTCTTTTCTAGGAAATTGTAGCAACAAAGGCGCCGGGAAGCCGGGAGAATCCGGGCCGTGTTGGCGTGGCTCGGCGAAGGACAAAGGCTTTGCGGGGAACAAGGCGCCAACAAAGGCGCCGGGAAGCCGGGAGAATCCGGACCATGTTGGCGTGACCCGACGAAGGACAAAGGCTTTGCGGGGAACAAGGCGCCAACAAGGGCACCGACGGACCGGGTAAAACCGGGCCGTGTTGGCGTGGCCCGACGAAGGATTAAGGCTCTGCGGGCAGGGCGACGCCAACATGGGCGCCGGCAGGGTGGGAAAAGGAGGATCTTGTTGGCGTGGCCCGACGGAAGACAAAGGCTTTGCCAGCAGGGCGACGCCAACATGGGCGCCGGCAGGTCGGCAAAATCCGGGCTTTGTTGGCGTGGCCCGCCAGTGGCCAACGAAGGGAGGACGATGTCTCCGTCGCATGCGAAAGAACCAAAAGAAAAGGGCGAAGCCGCCGCACATGAATTGCGACTGCTCCGCCCTCTGCTTGCTTAATTGTCCGGCAGGTCCTACTTATCGGATTTGCTTGCCTTCTTTACCTCGTCGGTCTTGAAGATGATCTTGCTCTCTCCGCTCTGACCGTCCTGCTTTCCGCCGATGAAGGAACCATCGGAAGCGGCATCCAAAGTTGCCTTTACCCGGTTCACCGTGCTCTTAATATCCGAATCCTTCATGGTGGATACCAGCTTCTGGATTCCGGTCTTATTGAACGTTGCCATTCCGCTTGCCAAAGTATCCGCACCGTCAGACAGAGTCTCCGCACCTTCCGTCAGCTGACCCATGTAGGTCACCAGCTTTCCGGCTCCGGCATCTACCTGAACCGCACCGTTTGCCAGCTTTGTAGTGCCGGCATCCAGCTTATTTGCACCGGCATCCAACTTATTCACGCCGGTTACCAGGCTGGTCTTATCCTTAGTATCGACCTTGATTCCCGCCTGCAGGCTCTGAAGGCCCAGAAGTGCGCCCGGATGGAACTTTCCGTCCTTGTCGGTGTATCCGTTCACGCCGGCATCCAGCTGTGCGGCACCGGAATTCAGTCCGGCCACGGCCTTCGACAGACTCGGAACCTTTGTTCCGTCCGCCTTTGTACCTCCTACATTGACGGCGGTATCCAAAGCCTGGGTTCCGGCCTTCAGTTCATCCGCACCGTCCTGCAGCTTCTTTAAGTCATCATTGGAAGAAGATGCAATACTCTGATACATTGCCTTCGCCGTCTGATTTGCGGTAATAATCTTCTGCTTGTCGGTATTCACGGAAGAAACCGTATCGTTTACGTTTGTCTCGTATGTTCCCAGCTTTTCTTTTGCATTCTTCAATGCATTGATGGTGTCCTGATCTCCGGAAGCCTCTGCCGCTTTGATAGCTGTTTCCAGAGCGCCGTCCACATCGGCGGAGGATGGGGCGTTTACCTTCTCGGTATTCACGCCGTCCAGATTGTCGCTGATGGATTTCGCAGTCTGTGCCAGCTTGGCGTTCTGTGCCGCAAGCGTTTCGCCCATCTGCTTGATTCCGGCATCCACCCGAGCTGCTCCGGCACTGAGTTTCTTGGCGCTGCCGTTATCACCGGCCAGTCCGTCCGCACCGTTCACGCTGGAATTCAGCGCCTCCGTTCCTTCTTTCATCTGAGTGGTCCCGGCAGACAGGTCCTGAGCACCGGTTACCAACTTATCCGCACCGTCGGACAAGTCCTTCACGCCGGCCTTCAGGTCTCCGGTTCCCTGCTTCAGGTCTCCGGTTCCGGACTTCAAGTCCTTGGATCCGTTTTTCATGCTCTCGGTGCCGTCCTTCAGGGTTTCGGTTCCTTCTTCAATCTGAGAGGAGCTGTTCGCCAGCTTATTGGCACCCTTGGCCAGCTTGGAACTTCCGTCCACCAGCTTTTTGGAAGCATCGGACAGCTTGTCCAGTGCGCTTTCCAGCTCGTCAATCTGACCGGTGGCGTCATCTAATTTCGTGGTATCCACATCATTCATGAAGCCGGAATCCGCTACGGTGTAGGTTCCGTCGATTTCGAAATTCGTGGTCTTTGCGTTGATGGTTACGTGGTCCGGAATGTCCAGCTCGTCAATCTGCAGGTTGTCGCTCATTCCCGGAAGAGCGATTCCCACAACGGCGGTGCTGTTTCCGTCGTTTACCGCCTTACCGTTGTTTACGGTGACGTTGGTGAAGTTATCGTTGCTCAGCACGACCGCACTGACAATTGCGTACGGACGAGTCAGGCTGTAGCCGTTTTCTTTTACGCTGTCGTTGATGTCGTAATCGAAACGGATTTTTACATTGCCCTTCTTGCCGGCGATTTCATCGGCGGAAACCTTCGTGCCGTTCAGATAGTAGCTGACCTTCACATTTACCGGAAGCTCCCCGTCGTAGTCTCCGGTGTAGTGGATGTCCTTGCCCTTTGCAGCCCACACCAGCTTGTTGCCGTCCCGGCTCATCTTCTCGTCGCCGGAGGTGTTCTTGATATTCTTCAGGTTGGAGTAATCGCTGAGGTTGTTGGACTTGCCCTCATTCTTCAGCCACTCGCTTACCGAAACATCGGTTGTATTGCCATCGGCGTCCATTACCGCGTACACGGTCTCGGATTTGTCGCCGGTCTGTGCGGTCTTCAGCATCTCCGGGAAGTTCTCATTGATGGACTTCTCCGTATCTGCATGGACCGCATTCATCTGCGGCACATAAAACAACGCTGTGCTGCATGCCAGAACGCCCGCAAGAATCGGGGCGCCGATTTTCTTGATTTTGTTGTTAAGCTTTCTCATTGTTCAATCCTTTCATGCCCCTTGTAGTTTTACAAATTATACGATCGAATGCCATAAGCATGGATGGCAGCAGGAAGATTACCGTAATCATACTGATAATCGCACCTCTGGCCATCAGTGAACACATGGTGCTGATCAGGTATACATTGGAATACTTCGATACACCGAATGTAGAGGCGAAGAAGCCCAGCGCACTGGTCATAATCGACGGCAGCGATGTTCTTACGGCGATATCAATGGACTCACGCTTGCTCAGTCCACCCATTCGCTCGGTCTTGTACCGAGTGGACATCAGTATCGCATAGTCCACCGTGGAACCCAGCTGAATGGTGGTGACGCATACCGGAACCAGGAACGGAAGCTCCACTCCGGTGAATCCACAGATTCCCATGTTGATGTATATGGCTAACTCGATTACAAGTATCAGTATAAACGGTAGTGATATCGAGCGCAATACGAAGAAAATAATCAGGAATACCAGTCCGATGGAAATCCAGTTAACGACCTGGAAGTCCTTGGACGTCAGCTGAATCAAGTCTTTCGTAGACGGCGCTTCGCCGATAACCGATCCGTTTTTATCGTACTTGTGAACGATACTGTTGACCTGTGTCACTTGGCGATTTACCTCATCGGTAGAAATCCGATACTTCGAGTTCACCAGTATCATCTGGTGCTTGTCGGACCGCATGGAGGTGTTCAACTCATCCGGAAGCATGTTCCGAGGAATCGCAGAACCCAGCATTCCGTCCACACCCAGAACGCTCTTCACGCCCTTCACGTCTTTGATTTCCTCACTCATGGCCCGGCCATCTTTCGCCGACATATTCGCATCTGCGATGATGATATAGGAAGTATTGATTCCAAAATCTTTCGATAGCTTCTTATTTGCAGTATAGAACGGAACCATCTCTTTATCGATATCCTTGCCGTCTCCCACCACCATCTTCGTCAAATCGTAAGATGTATTCGTGTGAGCATATCCATACAGTGCCGGAGCTAACAGGAGTCCAAAGCACAGGATGTAAATTCCATACCGAGATGTGAGCTTGTGAGACAATCTGTCGGCACTTGGGATTAAGGTCTTGTGACGAGTCTTCTGCAATGTTTTGGTAAAGAACAGAATCAGCACCGGCAGCACCGTAACGCTGCACACTACACCAAAGACAACGCCCTTCGCCATAACCAATCCAAGGTCCATGCCCATCTTATAGGTCATGAAACACAATGCCAGGAAACCGGCAATTGTCGTAACGGAGCTTCCTGTCACAGAAATCAACGTTGCGTTGATGGCCTCTGCCATGGCCGGTTTCGGCTCAACTCCGTCATCCAGCTTCTCCATGTAGCTGTGCCACAGGAAAATGGAATAATCCATGGTCACGCCCAGCTGCAGCACCGCCGCGATGGCTTTGGTGATGTAGGAAATTTCTCCGAACATGATGTTGGATCCCATGTTGTACAGAATTGCCATTCCGATACTCAGCAGGAACAAGAACGGTGCCACATAGGAGTCCAGCAACAGCATCATTACCAGAAGGGACAATGCTACTGCTACCGCTACGTACTTGATTTCTTCCGTCTCCGCAATATTCTTCAAATCCAGAACCATGGACGTCATTCCGGCAACATACGTATCCTTGTTGCTCATCTTTCGAATCTGATCCACGGCATTCAGCGTATGCTCATCCGAAATTCCCGTATCGTAGAATGTTACCAGCATCGTTGCATTCTTGTTATTGATATTGTCCTGCACCACCTTCGGGTACATGGCAATCGGAATGGATGGATTCACCACGTCCTGCAAATTCACGATGGATTCCACATGATCCACCTTCTCAATGTCCTTCTTCAGCTTCGTCACATCATCCATCTTCATATTCTCCAGAACGAGAATGGAGAAGCCGCCCTTGTGGAACTCGTCCATCAACAGGTCTTGACCTTTTACACTTTCCATATCGCTCGGGAGGTAGGACAACATATCGTAATTAACATGAGTCTTCGCCATTCCGATTGCTGACGGAATGATTAAAATCAATGCTATTACGAGGATTGCGTGTCTCAGCTTCACAACTGCTTTGCCGAATTTCATCTCTTGCATCCCCCTATAAAAATAGTTTCGCATATCCAAATTGACCGATGGTCATTTCATCTGCCAGTATACTAGCACAGGAATGACCGGTAGTCAATATTTGAGATAAAATTTTTACAAAATTCCTTTGTTCAATTTTCAAAACACTTTATATATAAGGATTTCACACGCCTGACCATTGGTCATTTTATTCTTGACGAATCCTTCACTTAATGGTATATTATAGAAAAATCGGTAACGTTAAGCCGAACGGATCTTTTTTTACCAAGGATGTAGTTATGACAAAAGTGGATATGAAGAAAAATAAAAAACGCCAGGACATCCTGGACGCGGCCTATGAGCTTTTCACCACGAAGGGCTTCTCCAGCACGACGATTATGAACATTGCGCTGAAAGCCGGAGTGGGGAAGGGCACGTTCTATCTCTATTTCGACAGCAAGGAGGCGGTGCGGGATGAGCTGATTGTGATCAAGGCTTCCCGGATTCTCACCAAGGCCGTTAACGCGATGGAGGAAAGCCTGGGCGCCAACCGAAAGGTGGGGGTGGCGGATCGGTTCATCTTCGTGGCGGATTTCATTCTGAATTATCTGTCGAAAGATCTGACGTTGCTGCGGTTCGTATCCAAGAATCTCAGCTGGGGTCTGTTCCTGAACAGCCGCATTGAGGAGAAGAATTCCGATGTCATCAATTTCAAGGATTTCATTTCCCTGCTGATTGAGCGGGACCACGTGCACCTGAAGAATCCGGACATTCTGATTTATACGCTGATTGAAATGGTGAACTCCACCTGCTACAGCGTCCTGATTAACGAGGATCCGGTCAGCTTCGAAGAGTACAAGCCGTACCTGTATCACTGCATTCGGCTGCTGATTGATGATGCCAGGGAGAATTAAGTGTTGGCACGGTAAGATACCTGTGATATAATACGACTCGTTCTGCCGGTTTCCGGCGGAAACGAACCGGCAGATTCCATGGGGATGGCTGTGAAACATCCCGGACACAACGTGGGGTCTGCCGCCCAACCCGAATACGAAAAATTTGCGATATAGTGAAGGAGGAGCATTTGCCGGTGCAAACGCTCCTCTTTTTGATTCTTCACTTTTTTATTTCATCGCCTGTTCGATTAAGTCGTTCAGCGCTTTTTTCTGTTCGTCGGATGTGATGCTGCCCACAATCGGCTTGCCCACAACTTTTCCTTTGGAATCAATTACATAGGTAGTAGGGAAGGAGTACATCCCGGAAGTCAGTCTCCCGGCGGCACTGTCGGACTTGAACCAGATGTTTTTATACGAAACGCCCTTTTTCTCCAGAAGCTTCTTCGCATCGGCAATGGCTTTCTTGTCCCCATCCAGGGTGTACGCATTCACTCCTACAACCTCGCCGCCTTTTTTCATCAGCTTCTTGTTCAGAGCCTCCATGTCCTTCAGTTCGCCCACGCAAGGTTTGCAGGTGGTGAACCAGAAATTGATTACCGTCACTTTGTTGCCGGAGAACAGCTTCTTGCTGCTAACTTTTTTTCCGTCCAGGTCCTTTCCCTCAAAAGCAGGGAACTCGTCCATATTTCCGGAATCCGCCGGCACGCTGGTGCTTCCGTCCTTGCACGACGTCGAGCCGTTTTCCTTAGCTTTCTCCGCCACTTTCGGATATTTTTCTTCCAACATGGTCAGCTTCTCTTCGATTTCCTTAATCTCCTCCGCTCCGCTTTTCAGCGTCTTCAGCTCGTCCTCCGTGAATTTGTCCTTCGCGGATTCGATGGTGTCCAGAAGGAACTCCCCGTAATTCTTTCCGTCCTCCTGCAGGGTCATTCCCTTGTCCGCTTCCATAAAGACTTTCTCCCACAGCTTCTTGTTCTTTGCAAAAATCTGATTCTCCTGTTCCATCAGCTCCTTGTTCACCGTGATGCAGCGGCTGGAATAGTAGCTGAAGGAGATGAAGTCCACAGTGCCCTCTTTCAGCAGCTGCTCGTCGCCTGGCTCCATCTGCAGGGCAATGCCTGCACGCTCCATCCGCTTTTTGGCCCAGACAGGGTATTCGCCGCGGGACTGGACATCAATGAAGAAGTAGTTGTCGCGGTCAGCCTCGGCAGCAGCCTGCACATCGGCAGGGGCGCAGGTGCGGGGGTA
>OIYV01000946.1_pt1 | contig 14837 bp, 18 predicted proteins | sample 1588251 | NCBI WGS metagenome assembly OIYV01 (sample SAMN03283282) | human gut metagenome | biome: human-associated habitat; material: feces | host: Homo sapiens | place: Peru | collected 2012
AATATATTTAATAAAAGTTGTAATGAAATTGGTTAAATTTCCATAAAGGTTCTGTTTCCTCTCTGCCCTCATTCGACCAGCAACATTAAATGTTGAAGTATCATTATCACCATCTTTTTTCTTCGCCAACATAAATAACCACATTTACTTTTTCGCTCGCTATATTTGCTATTCATCAATAATGACATTCAACTTCTTGCAGCTCGAAAAGATGGATAAAGTGTTACAACTTTTTATGACACAGTTTGTGTATTTTTCAATGTGCTTATTTAGTAGTTTTTTGTTCTACACTTATAAGCACAATCAAAATATAAAAAACGGTCAATAATTTTCAAAAAAATATATTTTTTATGTTTCGTAAGCCATTACTTACTTTGTAAGAAATGGTTTTACCAAATACCAGAAGATTCAAAAAGATAAAATCGGAAAGATTTTTCTTTTATGAAAATTCCTTCCGATTTATTTTTTATATCTCAAATTTATAAATTGCTTTTAGTATATTTGATTCGACACAATCATAACAGGTTGTCATATCCGTTATATTGTACTTTTGCATCTCATAGTAAATGAAATATTCATAATGTTTTATAATTTCATTTACGCTTGCTGCATCTCCTGATTTTGCTTTTTCTGATAGTTCTATTACTCCCATATTCTACTCCTCATATTTACTTTTTATTTCTTTTAGTGCATCACTTATAATATGCCTAATTCTTACTTCACTTTTTCTGTATATAGTTGCAATTTCTTTGGTCGAATATCCATCAACGAGCTTTAATTTAAGCATATCTTTTTTATCTTTAGGCATTTTTGTACTCCTCCATCAACTCAATGAACTGTTTAAACAGAAAACTCGTATCGTGAGGACCCGCATGGGCCTCCGGATGAAATTGTACGGAAAATGCGTTCTTGTCCGGATAAATCATTCCTTCACAGGTCCGGTCGTTGGCGTTCACGAAGCTGACCTCCCCTTTTCCTTCCAGGCTTTCCGGGCGAACCGCATAGCCATGGTTCTGGGTGGTGATAAAAGTATGACCGCAATTCTCGCCGAAGGTGACCGTAGCCGGCTGATTTCCGCCCCGGTGGCCGTACTTCAGCTTAAAGGTCTCGCCTCCCTGGGACAGCGCCAGAAGCTGGTGTCCCAGACAGATTCCGAAAATCGGAACCCGGTTCATCAGCTTCCGGATTTCTTCAATGCATCCGGTATTTTCCGCCGGATCTCCCGGGCCGTTGGACAGCATTACGCCGTCCGGCCGGGACGCCAGAATCTCCTCTGCGGAAGTGGTGCTTGGTACCACCCGAACTTCACAGCCATACCGGTTCAGCTTGCGGATGATATTTCTTTTTGCGCCGTAATCGATCAGTGTGACGCGATACTTTGCTTCTCCTTCCGGAGAAACGGTGTACGCCTCATCGCAGGTAACGGACTTTACGGCATTAACGATTGTATATTCTTTTACTGCATCCAAATTTTCCGGAATCTCGGAGCAGATGACTGCGTTCATTACGCCGTGCTCCCGAATTTTCCGGGTCAGCGCACGAGTGTCGATGCCCCAAATTCCCGGCACATCATTATTTTTCAAGAATGTATCCAGATCATATTCCGAGCGGAAGTTGGATGGGGTATCGCAGTATTCCCGAACCACATAGCCCTTCAAGGCACATTTGCCCTCAAAATCCTCTTCCATCATTCCGTAATTTCCAATCAGCGGAAATGTCTGCATGACAATTTGTCCGCAATAGCTCGGGTCCGTCAGCGTTTCCACATAGCCTTCTACACCGGTGGTGAAGACCAGTTCGCCGATAGAATCCCGTTCTGCTCCGAACCTTCTACCTTCCAGAATCGTGCCATCCGCCAGTATCAGATAGCCTTTCTTATCCTTATTCAAAGTAATCTCCTTTCAAAAAATCATCATTTCATACGTTTCATAACCCTTGCGAATTTTTCCTATCTCATCACCTCCTGCAAAATTCCCATGAAATAGCGACCTTTCTCTTTCTTTTAATCTATCTTGTGACCTTATCCAGCCCAACGATGAACTGCTTTAGGTCTTTGATATGCGCTTCTGCTTCCCGGCGTGCCTTCTCCGCATCACCGGCAACAATTGCTTCCATAATATGCTTGTGTTCCTTCGGAATCCGTTCAAATACGTTTCCGTCATCGTAATAGAGGTACCGGAAACGCATGGACAGATCCTGCACCTGACGGCTCAGCTCGATCAGCACGTTGTTTCGGCTGCAGCGAACGATGAAGTTGTGAAACTTCTCATCGTATTCCACGATTTCCTCTTTATCTCTGGCTTCCACCGCCATCTCATACAGTCGGTGCATCTTGCTCAGTGCCAGCTTCTCTTCCTCTGTAATCCGTTGTGCCGCCAGACCAGCCGCCAGACCTTCCAAATCTTCTCGCACCTCAAAAATATCCAGCATGTTCTGGACTGAAATATCCGATACGTACGCACCCCGTCTCGGTTCAATCACCACCAGTCCATCCGTCGCCAGCTCTCGAATGGCCTCCCGGATTGGTGTCCGGCTAACATTCATTCTCTCCGCCAAATCGATTTCCATCAGGCGTGTTCGAGCTTTAATCTCGCCGGTAAGGATCTTGTGTTTGAGTTCCAGATATACTAGTTCTCTCAGCGGCTTCTGAATCTGCAAATCAACGTCCATCATACATCTCTCCACTTTCTGTGTACCATACCTTCCAGTTGTCCCGAATCCATGGGGCATCTTTCGCCATTCGGTAATCGGATTCGGCTTGTGCCATCGAATTATAGTATGCAACCATTGTGGGTCCGCTGCCGCTCATCAGCACCCGGTCCGCCCGGAGATTTGCCTCCATGGCATCCTTCAGCGCCTTCGCTTCCGGATACTGTTTCAGTGTGTATTCTTCCATTCGGTTAAAAAAAAGTTTCTCTTCCACCGAACGTCCGGTTTGAGCATCCAATGCTTCGTACACTTCTCGCGTAGATACTCCGATTCCCGGGTTCATCAGAATCACTCCGTATGGTTTCGGTTCTGTCGGCCGAACAATTTCGCCGATTCCCTCAATCTCTGCAGCTACTGAAGCTTCTTCAATTCCCGGCAATTCCGAAAAAACCGCTCTGTTCTTTCGCGCATTCATCATCAACGAGAACGGTACATCCGCTCCCACCGATGCACCCAGCACCATCAGTTCCCGCAGCGAGAACGGATTTCCGCAAAGGGCATTGGTCGCCAGCATGCATCCTGCCGCATTGCCGCTTCCCCCGGCAATGCCTGCCGCTACCGGCAATTTCTTATCCACGAAGAGATACAGTTCCTCCGGTCGTTTTCCGTCTTCCGGCAATGCCTTCAGCACCGCTTCCACTCCCCGGTACGCCAAGTTGTCCGATCCCAGGGAAATTGCACTGTAATTCATACAAAATTTTACACGAACACCCTGGATAAAGCAATTGTTTGAAGGAAATTTTTGCATGCAAATACCCAAGGACTCTTCCGTAAGTCCCATAGTTACTACATCGTGAAGTCCAAGATCTTGCATAAAGGACAATATATCGTGATATCCGTCCGGACGTCTCCGGAGTACTTCCAGCGAAAGATTGATCTTCGCATAGGCGTTCATGGTGATGGATGAATTCATTCTTTTCCCTCCTGATTCGGAATCTGCTTACAAAAAAGGAATGCCAAGGGCATTCCTTTCAAAAAATACTATCTCTGGTTCCGATTGCCGGACTTCTTTGCCGCTTTCGCTGCCTTTGCCGTCGGACCGTGCGAGGAAATATATTTACCGCCCGCTGCGGAAATCGGACGCGGTGCGGAAACGCTGTACACGTTCGGGAGAATCTCACTCAGCTTCAGCTGATAATCCTTCACGTACTCGGCTTCTCCGTCCTTGTTCTTCCGCTTTGCCTTCTTTGCGGCCTTTTCTTCCTTCTTCTTGTTCTCTGCAATAACCTCTTCCACGGTCTTGCCTGTGCGCTTTGCTTCGTGGTACGGATTGAAAGCAGCCTCTTCCTTCTCGTCCTTCTTATTCTTCTTTTCCTGCTGCTGGTTGGCATTTCGAATGGTCATCACGGTAATACCACCGAAGATCAGGAACATCATGCCCATGTTGATCATCATGTTCAGGCGCTGATTGAAGGTCGTGAAAGAAAGGGTGGTCTCCTTGCCCAGGCGGTCACCCTGATCGTCCATCAGATTCTCGGAAATTACCAATTTGTATTTCGCGTTGTTCTCAACCTTGAATTTCTTATTGTTGCTGTCACCCAGAACCAGCAGAAGGCCCTTGTCCTCCTTGCTGCTCATCACCTTAATCGGAATTTCCTTGCCGTTCGGGTCCACAATCTTTACGCACTTCGCGTTGTTCTTCTGTGCCTTTTCGCCGGCCAGCTCCCGGTTGAAACGCAGCTTCACGCCGACGTTCTCAATGGAAGTATTGGTCTGTCCATCCTTCGGATAGGAATTCACCAATTTAAAATCGCTTTCATCCGCCGAAACGAATGCCATGCTCATTGTTACCAGCACCGCTGCCAGCAGTGCAATCAGGCCTTTTCTCTTCATCAATTGTTTCCTCCATCAGTATTGTCCGGCGATGTCATTCTCTGCCGGAAAAGTTTTCGCTTCCGTGCCTTTACCGCGCGCATGTTCCGAAAGAAGTCCGACAGAATCTGTCCGCACTCCGCCTCCAGAATTCCCGTCTCCACCTCCATTCGGTGATTCAGCCGTTCCTCCTGTACCACATTGAATACAGAGCCGCAAGCTCCGTTCTTCGGATCCATCGCACCAATCCACAAGCGATCCAACCGTGCCAAAACCATGGCGCCGGCGCACATGGCACAGGGCTCCAAGGTGACGTACAGCTCGCAGCCGGTCAGCCACTTGCTTCCCAGCACCCGCTCCGCCTCCCGGATAGCCAGCATCTCCGCATGCCCGGATGAATTTCGGTCGGACTCTACATGGTTATATGCTTTTGCGATAATCTCTCCATCTCGCACCACAACCGCGCCCACCGGGACTTCTCCGATTTCCGCCGCCGCTTCCGCTTGATGCAGTGCCTCTCGCATATACATCTCATTTATATCCATAGCCGAATAATTTTATCATAGCCGGGGTTTCAATACAAGTTTTTTTGCAGATTATACCCTAAATCCCGGGGATTTTTCCGCGAGATTCCTCCCTCCTCTCCCACGGGCACCGGCCGGCGGAAGACGAACTTGTTTTTATGCCCCCCATTTAAGAAAAACTTTGGGTTAGTCCTATCTAACAATCTAGACAAAGGTTTCGCCATTGCATATAATGGAGTAGGTAAATTTTGTTAAGATAAAGGAGGGTTATCCCAATGGCTACATTAGATGTAAATGTTGAAGTAAGTGCTCGCCACGTGCACCTGTCCCAGGAGGACATCGAGAAACTGTTCGGTGCAGGTTATGAGCTGAAGGTTAAGAAGGAAATCGCAGGCGGTTTCGTTGCAGAAGAAAGACTGACCATCACCGGACCGAAGAGATCCATGGAGAGAGTTGCAATTCTGGGACCGGCTAGAAAAGGTACTCAGATTGAGCTGGCTGCTACAGACGCTCGTTCCCTGGGCGTAGATGCTCCGATCAGACTGTCCGGAGATCTGGCAGGCACACCGGGAATCAAGCTGACTGCTGAGAACGGAAACTCCGTTGAGACCGAAGCAGGCTGCATCGTTGCTCAGAGACACGTTCACCTCTCCGAGGAAGACGCTGCTAAACTGGGCGTTGAGCAGAACCAGAACGTAGATCTGAAGATCGACACCGGCAAGAAGAGAGCTCTGGTATTCGGCGACGTTATCGTAAGAATCGGCGGACCGGTTTCCGTTGTTCATCTGGACACAGACGAAGGCAACGCTGCATGCACCGGCAGAGCTTGCGTTGGTACCGTTATCGCTGAGTAATTTCGGCACGAACGAATTTTTGTAAAAAAAGAGCGAGAGGAAATCGGTAAAGCCGTTTTCCTCTCGTTTTGTATTGCATAGATTTCCGGTTCTATACTTTTGGGTGTTGGTGTGGCTCGACGAAGGGCAAAGGCTTTGCGGGAAGGTCGACGCCAACAATGATGCCGGCGAACCGGAAAAAGCCGGGGCGTGTTGGCGTGGCTCGGCGAAGGACAAAGGCTTTGCGGAGAAGTCGGCGCCAACAAAGACGCCGGCAGATTGGAAAAACCCAGGGCGTGTTGGCGCGGTTCAGCGAAGGATAAAGGCTTTGCGAGGAGGTCGGCGCCAACAAAGACGCCCGCAGATTGGAAAAACCCAGGGCGTGTTGGCGCGGTTCGGCGAAGGATAAGGGCTTCGCGAGGAGGTCGACGCCAACATGGGCGCCAGCAGGTCGGGGAAAGCCGGGGCGTGTTGGCGCAGCTCGGCGAAGGATAAAGGCTTTGCGAGGAGGGCGACGCCAACATGGGCGCCGGCAAACCTGGAAAATCCGGACCATGTTGGCGTGGCCGGACGAAGTGATAAGGCCTTGCGGGGAACAAGGCGCCAACATGGGCACCGGCAAACCGGAAAAAGCCGGGGCGTGTTGGCGTGAACCGATGAAGAGCAAAAAAAGAATACCGAGCAGCTTAATCACTGCTCGGTAGAAGTTGCCTTTTTTCTTCACCAACACCATCTGACAAAGAACTATCCCGGCACTACGTCAACTGATGGAAGTTCTCCCTCAGGTAGTCCACAAACGCCTTCATCACCGGGTTCATCCACTTGTTCTTCAGGCGAATCAGCTGGGTCCACATCTGCATCTCCAGCTTTTCCGTATCGATAATGGCCAATGCGCCGTGATTGATTGGATCGTCCGCCAAGAATTTCGGCAGGAAGGATACGCCCTTGCCCTGGCAGATCATATTAATGATGGCGGAGGTGGAGCCGATTTCCAGGCTCGGATGATAGCTGATTCCCCGCTCGGCCAGAGCCTCTTCCATGTAGAGGCCGTAGCTGACTCCCCGGTCGGAAGTGATGAAGTTATCCCGAACCACCCGCTCCAGCGGTACGTTCTTCATGGCCGCCAGCGGGTTGTCCGGATTCGTGACGAACACGATATCCTCTTTCCGCTCCGCCACACTGACGAAGTCCGCAGAAATCAGTTTCCGCTCCAGGGTAAAGATGAAGTCCAACTCGTTCTGACGAAGAAGATCGAATGTGGAGGTCAGCATATCGGACGTCTTGATTACCACGTCAACCTTCGGATATTTCTCGTGAAAACCCGGGAGAATTCCCGGAAGAATTCCGGCCGAAAAGGACGAGCTGGCACCTATGCGAAGTATGCCGGAAGGCTCATCGTCTTCCTTCATGAACGACGCCGCCTCTTCCACCGATTTCAGCAGCCGCAGTGCATATGGCATGAACTTTTCGCCGGAATGGGTCAGCTTTACACTTCGACCGATTCGATCGAACAGCTGCGTGCCCAGCTCGTCTTCCAGCTGCTTGATCTGTACCGTCACCGCCGCCTGAGAGTATCCCAGCTGTGCCGCCGTCTTGGTAAAGCTCTGCATTTCCGTCGCTTTGACAAATGTTACTATATTACGAATTTCCATAAACGTTCTCCTTATACCTTTCAAAATTTATAATATCAAAAACAAACGCGAAATTCAATAGACCGTTGAAAATGTTGATATACTTGAATTTGAGAAGATATTCGATTTTCTGAATATCCCATTTGGTTTTCGTAAATCATTTATTATTTTTTATTGTTAGATTTATAACTATTAATTTTACAAAACATTCCCCGTATAGTATTATCATATTGTAATAAACAAGCCTCTACAAAATAACCATATAAGACAAAAACAGAAGCGACCCCGTTCTTATCGCTTCTGTTTTTCTTTTTTGATTTTATTTTGGCCCTCACAAAGGTCTTTCGGTTGACTTCTTTCCGAATCACCTATATGATACATAATAGTATACGAAAGGTGGATTATTATGAAAAAACAATTTACTCATATCCTGACGCTTCTCACCATGGCACTGGTAATGGCTGCCGTACCGGTATGCTCTTTTGCGGCGACCGGCGGAAAGAGCCACGTAAGAGAAATTCTCTTCGCGGGCATCGCCATCGCCTTCGCGATTGATATGTGGCGGGAATTCAAGAAAAGAAAATAACGGAAATCAAAGGGGAGAATGCACCATCACCGCATCCTCCCCTTTTTCATTCCTATTTGTATTTCGTCTTAACCCGATTCAGATAAGAGGTCTTCGTTGCCGGCGCCTCCTCCATTCCCAGGAGCAGGGACAGCACGTGGCGAATTTCTTTTCCGTTTCGAGCGTACTGCCCGGCACAGGAAGCGCAGAACGTGGTATTCCGAAGCCCGGAAGAAGTCAGCCCTTCGCCGAATTTTTTTGCCAGCTCCGGCTCCTCTGCCGATGCCATGCCCCCCAGACCGCAGCACTGTTCCGCCGCAGTCACTGCCGGCTCATATCCCAGCAGTTTGCAAATGCCGTCGTACCATTCCCGATCGGTTCGGTCCGGGCACGGAATCTGAATCTCGATATCCTTCGGCACGGAAATCTCCGGGGCCAACTCCGGAAGCACCTCGTAGATGGATCTCACCTGTTGAGGAATTCGCTCCTTTAGGAAGTAATAACAGTTCGGGCAGGTGGTAATCACCTCGTCGATGCCCCGGCTCTCCAGTTCCCGGCTGATTCGGTTCACGATTCGCTCCTCGTCCCGGTAGAGCCCCAGCTCCGCAATGGGCTTTCCGCAGCAGTCGTACACCGTTCCAATTCCCTTGGCCTTGCACAGGTCCGCGATTTTCCGGTTGGTCTTCGGAAACATCGAAGGGAAATTGCAGCCCGGGAACAGCACCCGCCCCGCCGTGGCATTTCGGTAATTCCGGAATTTGTAATCCTTCTTTTCCTTGAGCACGAAGGAATAGGGTTTCTCCTCCAGCTTTCCGTCCCGCACCTGCATCCGCCGCAGATTTTGGAACAGCTGCCTGCCGGAAATTCCCGCCGGGCACACCCGGTCGCAGTTACCGCAGAGAAAGCACCCATAAACATGTTCTTGTAATTTCGTCACATCTCCCAGATCCATCTCGTACTTGTCCAGGAATGCGCAGTTCTCCCGGCATTTTCCGCAGTGCACACAGGCATCCGCTATGTTCTGCAGGGATTCCAACGAGCAATTCTCGTCCCATTTTTCGAATTTACTCATCGGAGGCCTCCTCTTCCGGCACGTATTTCTTCCGCAGGGTTTTGCTCAGCACCATCACCGCCACCACGATGGCCGCGGTCAGACCGATATACAGCAGCTTGTTGGACGCACCGGTGAGGGCGTAAGTTCCCACGGTGTACATGGCCACCCCCGGAATCATGAACACGAAGGTGCCCAGGGAATACTTGCCCAGACTGATATCCGTAATCCCGTAGGCGAAATTCTGCAGGTTGTACGGAAACAGCGGCACCAATCGGGTGATCATCAGCACCATCATCTCATTTTTGGTGCTCTTGTCGAAGAGCAATCGGCTGATGTAGCGATTCTTTACAATTTGATCCCGCAGGCTGTCCTGCAAAAAGAACCGCCCTATCAGGAAGGCGGCAATCGCCCCCAAGGTGGCTGACAGGACGCAGAGCAGCGTGCCCCACCAGGGACCGAAAATCGCCCCGGCGATGATGGCAAAGGTCACCCCCGGCACCGCCAGCACCACGCTGGCAATCACCATCACCACGATGTATATCAGGGCCGCCTGCAGGAAATTGGTCTTCACCATCTGCTGCAGGTTTCCGTACCAGTCATCCCCGGAAAAGATATCCGACCACCCGTAGTAATGATTCAGCGCCACAATCAGCAGGACCATCAAGATGAAGGCAATGAGCTTAATCATTCCTTTTTTCTTCTTATTCGTTGTCTCCACGTCTTTCTCCTGTTTTTAATGTTACATATCCTCCGGCATCCATTGAAAGTTGTCCTTTCCGGCGCCAATCTCAAAATGGCATTTCACGATGCCCAGATCCACCTTGGTGAAAGGCCCCTTTCCCGCTTCCACGGAAACCACATTTCCGAACCGCTCAAAGTAGAAGCTCTGTCGGTTCATGGCCGTCGGTGCCAGCATGGCCGCCAGCACGCCGTTTTTGTACCAATCCGGAACGCTTAGGCTCACTTCTGTGCCGTCGCTCACGTCGCACATGGACTTGCTCTTCCGGCTCTTCCCCTGGTTGGCGCCGTAGCCGATGGCGATGGCCGCCACCACCTTCTCCCCCGGCGCCAAGTTGTAGCATTCCGGTTTTTTCTTGAAGGTGGAGCCCACCCAGCAGGTATTCAGTCCCAGCTGCTGAGCCAATAAAACTACTTTTTCGCCGTAATAGCCGCACCGTTCTTCCAGAGTATCGTCTTTCTCCCCCGCCAGAATGATGTAATTCTCCACGCCGCGAAACCGCATGGCTTTGGACCGGAGTCCGGAGAAGGCCTCCGGCTCGTGCAGCACCAAATGCATGTGCAGACCCCCTACCTGATTGCAGGCCCGCATGGCGGCCAGCAGGCGTTCCACGATTTCCTCCGGAATTTCTTTTTCCAGATATTGACGGACGGAATGCCTCCGCTGTATCGCTTCAATGATGTTCATCGCAAACTCCTTTTACAGAAACGTTCAGCCGATTAATACTTCTTTACAATAAACGGATGATCTTCGCCCTTCAGATAGGCCTGAATGCCCAGAATGGAATTCTCCACCATGTTGGCTACCGCTTCCTCCGTGTAGAAGGCGGTGTGCGGAGAGAAGAAAACGTTGTAGAAACTGCGGAGGATTGCCATCTCCGGATTGTCAATGATGGTGCCGGACAAATCCTTGTAGTAGATACCCAGTTCCTTTTCGATGACATCCAGGGCGGCAAAGCCGATCTTGCCGTTGGACAGGTTGCGAATCATGGCTTCTGTGTCCACCAGCTGGCCCCGGGCGCAGTTTACCAGGATGACCCCGTCCTTCATTTTCGAGAAGGCGGTTTCATCGATCATGTGGTAGTTGTCCTCCAGCGCCGGTGCGTGGAGGGTGATGATGTCGCTTTCGGCGTACAGGGTATCCAGGTCCACGTACTCCGCATGCTGCCGAACCGCATCCTTTGGAAAGATATCGTAGGCCAGAATCCGGCATCCGAATCCGGACAGGTGCTCGATGACCGTCTGACCGATTCGGCCGGTGCCGATGACGCCCACGGTGCTCTTGGAGATTTCCCGGCCCAGTTTACCCTTCAGGGTGTAATCCTGCACGTTGGCCTTATCCATGATGTACCGCAGCTTCCGGCAGGCGATGAGCATCAGCATGATGGTGTAATCCGCCACGGAGGCCGGGTCATAGGTGACGTTGGTGACTCCCATTCCCACCTCAAAGGCGTGCTTCACGTCGATGTGATCGTATCCGATGGTTCGGGTTGAGATGACCTTTACACCGTTCTCCTTCATGGCATCGATCATCTCCGCCGGAGTCGGGGTGGTGATAATCGAAATGGCATCGTAGCCTTTCGCCAGATGGTAGTTCTCCGGTCCCGGGGACTGGGTGGTGTAGCCGAATTCCACACCGTACTGTTTCGAAAATTTTTCAAAGAAAGGGAGTTCGTCGAACTCTCTCAGGGTATATACAAAGATTTTCACTTTTTTGCCTTCCTTTCCGGTCGTTTTTGCATTACGTTAAACTATTTTTATTATATCTCAATCCTCTTACCCTTGCAATCCGGAGCCCTTGGGATTACAATAGAGCGTACGTATTTTCGGCGGAGATCGCCTCTGCCGGAAGACATTCCCATCAAGCAGTTCGGGTCCGATATCCTGCTTGTAAAAAATCAAAACCAAAGGAGTACTATTATGAAAAAATGGATCAAAGGGGAACTGGAGGATTACCGAATCCTTCTTCGCAACGTTCCCAGTCTCGTAACATCACTTTTCGTGGTCAGCGTCATCATGATGAACCTTCTGGCCAACAAGGAGCTGTTCTCGTTTAAATATCTGGCACTGGACTGCGGTTTCGCACTGAGCTGGGTATCTTTCTTGTGCATGGATATGCTGTGCAAGCGCTTCGGCGGAAAGGCAGCGGCGAAAATCGCCATTCTGGCCCTGGTGATTAACCTGTGCGCCAGCTTGATTTTCAAGGCGCTGACCATGACGCCGGGCATGTGGGGGGAATACTATTCCACCGGTAGCATGCAGGTGAACGACGCGCTGAACGCCACCATCGGCGGGGCCTGGTACGTGGTTCTGGGCAGCAGCCTGGCCATGTTCCTGTCTTCCATCTGCAACGCCGGCATCAACTCATTCCTGGGCAAAAGGCTCCGGAACACGAGCTACCGGGATTTCGCCATCCGCTCTTTCACCTCCACGATGATCGCGCAGTTCATCGACAACCTTACCTTCGCGCTGGTGGTGTCCTACCACTTCTTCGGCTGGACCCCGGTGCAGGTGTTCTTCTGCTCCCTCACCGGCGCCGCAATGGAACTGCTGTGCGAAGTGGTGTTCAGCCCGCTCGGCTATCGGGTGAGCCTGCAGTGGGAAGCGGAAAAAGTAGGCGAACCGTACCTGCAGTATTGCCGGAAAACGGCGCAGTCTGCGTAGATTGTTTTTAGGAGAATGTGATAAAAGGAGTTTGCCATGGACATTCTGATTACCGGCGCGTCCGACGGCATCGGTCGGGCCACGGCGGAATATTTTCTGGAGCGGGGTCACTCGGTGGTGGGTTTCGACCGGAAGCCCCCTGCCCTCGCACATCCCAATTATCGCCACGAGATTCTGGATATCTGCGATGCGGATGCCTATCCGGAGGATGTGCAGCCGGAAATTCTCATCAACAATGCGGGCGTTCAGGACAGCGGACGGGATATCGAAATCAACCTGATGGGGACGATTCGAATTACGGAAAAATATGCCATCGACAACCCGCGGATTCGGGCGGTGGTGATGGTGGGATCCGCCAGCGCTCATACGGGATCGGAATTTCCGGAGTATGCGGCCAGCAAGGGCGGACTTCTCACCTACACGAAGAACGCAGCGCTTCGACTGGCGCCTCGGGCGGTGTGCAACAGCATCGATCCCGGCGGGGTTCTGACGGATTTGAACCGACCGGTGATGGAGGATCCGGAGCTGTGGGATCAAATCATGGTGCTGACGCCACTTCGGCGCTGGGCGACACCGGAGGAAATTGCGGAATGGATCTATTTCGTAGGGGTACGGAATCGCTTCATGACCGGGCAGAACCTGCTGATTGACGGCGGGGAAGCCGGAGACGCCCATTTTGTATGGAAGGACTAGAGTTTTTAACGCATGCTGAATAATCTGATTTTTTGTCTTAATGCGACGGTGCCCATCTTTTTTCTGATTCTTCTGGGGATGTTTCTCCGGAGAATTCAGCTGGTGGACGATGCTTTTACCGCGCGGCTCAACACGCTGGTGTTCCGGGTTTGCCTTCCGGCGCTGCTCTTTCACGATATGTACCGGACGGACTATCGGACAAACTGGAATACCGCTTACGTGGTGTACTGCGCCCTGGCCACACTGGCAAGCATCCTTATTTGCACCGGAATTTCCTATCTTCTGAAGGACCGGAGCGTTCAGGGGGAGTTTATTCAGACGTCCTACCGCAGCAGTGCTACCATTCTGGGCATTGCGGTGGTCCAAAACCTCTATCACAATGTGGGGATGGCGCCTTTGATGGTCATCGGCGCCGTGCCCATCTACAACATCGCGGCGGTAATCATCCTGGAGATGTACCGGCCGGACCGGGGGAAATTGGATGCGATGCTCCTCCGCAAAACCCTTCACGGGATTCTCACCAATCCTATCATCTTATCCATCCTCTTGGGTTTTGCATGGTCCCTCCTGCGCCTACCGCTTCCCACCATCGGCGACACCACCGTGGACTACGTGGGCCGCTGCGCCACTCCGCTGGGAATCATCGCCATGGGTGCTTCCTTTCAGTGGGAGAAAGCCCGGCAGTCTGCCGTTCCCGCGCTGGTCAGTACTTTTATCAAGCTGTTCGGTCTGTGTGCCCTGTTCCTGCCTTTAGGGGTTTATCTGGGGTTCCGGAACGACCTGCTGGTGGCGGCCCTGGTGATGTGCGGTTCGTCCACCACCATCAGCTGCTTTGTCATGGCAAAGGGCATGGGGCACAAAGGAGACCTTACCATCAGCACGGTGATGCTCACCACCTTGCTTTCTGCCTTTTCTCTCACCTTTTGGCTGTTCATCCTGAAGAGTCACGGGTGGATCTAATTTTTGAAAAATTAACGCTACATCTTCCGGGGGTATAAATGAAAAAAAGAACTGCAATCCTTATCCTTACGCTGATCACGATATTCTGCTTCGTGCCGATGTCCGCGTCTGCCGCGGAGTCCAACGTCATCCGCGTATCGAACCAAAAGGAATTCGAGGAAGCGATTGCTCGGGTCAACAAGGATTCCGACAGCGAATATACCATCGAGCTGACCGCCGATTTTTCGGTTAACGGCTTTTCCATTACCTCGCCTCACAAAACGACCATTCTTGGAAGCGGCCACACGCTGACAATTGGTGTAGGCGGTTCCGTCAGCGTGAGCAAGGGGGCGGAGTTGACGTTGGGTGCGGCGGACGGAAATGTCCTGAACATTCGCAGCGCCGATGGTGCCAGCAACGATGCGCCGGGCATGCTGAATATTGAGGGCACCTGCAATATGTACTCGGGGGTGACTCTTTCGGGAAGAGAAGGAAACAACTATTTCGGCGGCGGCGTTACCGTTTCCGGCGGCACTTTCCACATGTACGGCGGGACCATTGAGAAATGCGGCATTAAAGGCGGCTCCGTTTGCTACGGCGGCGGTGTTGCAGTGGTCTACGGCGGTCAGTTTATTATGGACAACGGAACGATCAAGGATTGCTATGCGGAGTCCG
>OIYV01000948.1_pt1 | contig 14782 bp, 10 predicted proteins | sample 1588251 | NCBI WGS metagenome assembly OIYV01 (sample SAMN03283282) | human gut metagenome | biome: human-associated habitat; material: feces | host: Homo sapiens | place: Peru | collected 2012
TCTCAGGCAATCCACAACTTTTGATTATAACTCTCTTAAAAAACGCAACAGATTCAGCCGACTTAGGATTATAATCAGCACTTGTAGCATACAAATCCAAAACCTGGCGATACATTACTTTTTCAGAAGAACGAATATCACGAATACGAGCCAAAAGCTCTTTCCAATAGTCTCCGCCACCAGCTTCTTTCAGGCGTTCATCGTCCATCGTAAAGCCTTTTCGGATGTATTCATTCAGCCGCTTTGTTGCCCATTGACGAAACTGCGTAGCAATCTTGGATTTTATTCTGTAACCAAGAGAAATAATCATATCGAGGTTGTAATATTTTGTCTGATACGACTTTCCATCCGACGCAGTTGTTCGGAATTTCCGAAAAACTGAATCTTCTTTAAGCTCTTCTTCTTCAAAAATATGCTTTATATGTTCACTTACATTGCCTTACTCGAACCATACAAGTCCACCAGTTGAGCCTGAGTAAGACAGACCGTTTCGCCTTCAAAACGAACATCAACAGAAATCTTTTCGTCCGTAGTCTTAAAAATCACGATTTCACTTTTATTATCTGCTGGCATTGTTGTACCTCCGATTTTTTATAAGTAGGAGGGGAAAGTCTGCCCCTCGCTCCCAAGCCAAGTCGCTCCACGAATCGCCCCTGCAAGCAGCGCCGGTTCTCTCCGCTTTGTTGGCTTGTCCGCTACCCCTTCTGCGGGCTCAAACGCCGCCCGCAACGCCTGCTAAATAGGAATCTTGATCAATTCAAATTTCTGTAAATCAGGTTTTACTACATAAAACTTTATATTATTTGAATATTGTTTTTTGACTATTTGTTTTATATTTTCTATAGTTCCATTCTGAGTTTGATAACCAAAAATAATTTCCTCTAAAAAGCTATCATCATAAAATACTTTCGTAGTAAAAATGCCGTAATTTTCAAGATTAAAATCTGTATCTTGAAATATCGCTCTATATTCTTTCTCCGTTTCCCAACACTTTTTCTTGTGCATTAAATTATAGTTAACGTTTTCAATTTGTGAATTCCTATCTTTGAATAATTGTAAAGGATGATTTCCTAAATTATCATATTTTATTTGTTGAAAATTTATAATATGTTTTGATAGATTTACATTTATGATTTTGTTTTCATCAGAAAATTCTATACGTTTAGGCATAAATGAATTTGTAAAATCAGTTTTATAACCAATACAAATTCCATTATAGTTTCCTGCGTATAAGGCCCACATTGATTCATTCATACAATCAGTTGTTAGGCTTAATAAATGATTTTTGTCAACAATATATTTACCCATATTTGCAAGGCCGTTCACGACTTTATCTTCTTGAATGAGTTTTTTTATTCCGTCAACTGTTGCTAACCGATTATTTACTTTAATCCTATTTCGATTATCTTTTATCCATTGTAAGTATTCTTTATCATTTGCATCAAAATTAAATTGTATTTGACAATCAAAAGGATCATTTAGTTCAGATGGTCGGGAGAAATATAAATATTTGTATTTCAACGACTCCATAGCATATTTATAACTTTGTTGTTCTACCAAGTTTTTATATTTATACAGTACCATTATTATTCACCATTGCAGCTATGTAAAAAACTAAGATTCTGTTATATGAAAGTGTGGATAGTTACTTAGATTAAAAGATGTCGGTAATTTTCCTTTTGCAGCAGTGTATATTTTGTCATTATGTCCACGTTGATACCAATTTTCATAATGTTGATGATTTTCATTAATTGAAGTTATTATTTCAATAAATTCATCTACAGTAAAATCATTTAAGAATGGTTCTATACATGAATAAAATCTATCTTCACTTTCGTCATAAAAATTTACATTCTTATACAACTTTATGTATAACTTACGTAACACATCTTTACTTACCCTAGTTTCAGTCTGACTATGTAAATAACGTATTATATTGTTTTTTAAGATAATTCTTTCTACCCAATCTTGAGTCGGCAATTCTATTGAAGATAAATAATTGTCTGGTGTTATATCTGGAAACCAGGCTATAAGCTTATATGAAAAACTGTCTACTTTATTTAAAAAGGTATCTAATTTTTCCTTGTTTTCATCATTTAGTACTTCGTATATTTCTGTATGGCGTGAGATAAAATAAGTCATTTTTATCAGAGTCTCAGGATCATCGTCTATTTGATTTAAATATGCATGATTGCTGGTATCATTAAAATATGTTGTTGTATAGGAATTATTATAATCATAAATAATTCCCAATACTTGCCTATTTAATTCCCAATAAGTTTTACAATCTGAATTGATGGAAGAACGGAATACAAATTTCCAATATGCTTTTATTGCTTTTGCAACCATATGTTCATTCATGTAAGAAAGATAAGTTCGTTCCAAATACCCTTTTAATTTGAAATAATCCCCAATGAAATAGTTTTGCCTAGATGTAACATCTTCATCCATTTTTCTGATTATATCATCACAAAAAAAAGGTGGTTTTATAAAGATTTTATACATGCTTTTTATGAAAAAAAGAGTTTCTTCTTGTGTTGGCTTATATAAATCATATTCATTATTAAGTGTAGGATGTGCTGCGAGATTTCGTTTTTCTTTCAAATGACTTAGATTCATAATGTCATCAAAATCATATATTTTTTGAATTTTTATTTTTTCGATAAGATTATCTTCCCACTCTGTATAATTTTTCCCTTGGAGACGTAAAGTTTCTACATCACTTAATAAGTTTTTAGCCTTTTCATCATTAAAAACTTCTTTCATTTCTTTGAGTTTTTTCATAGCATCGCAAATGGCTGTAGAATACAGTAAAACTATCGAAGAACGATAAAAACCTGAAGTATATGATGTGATTACTTCTTCAAAATAATCTCTAACTTCCTTAAAAAAGATTTTTGAAGAATCTAAATCAAATAAAACCATTTTTGTTAATCTCCATAATTTAAATATATTTATAAGTTCTCTTTTATATCAACAAATCTAAATCCACTTTTACAAATCTTATTGTACGGAAGGAAATTATGATATGGAAGATTTCCAATATTTTCATAATAATCTTCTTCAGAAAGAATTTTATTCCAAACACTAAAATATTGTGAAACCACTTGCATAAAGAATTCATCATTACAATTGCAAGGGAAACACCATTGTCCTTGTTTTAGAAAGAATAATGTGTTTTTAAGGCTATATAAAAATTCTGGATATTCTATTTGAATTTCAAACTCATCATCCCCATTTTTATCTTGCCAGTTAATTTCAACACTATTAAACAATGAGTCATCTAATATTATTCCATCAATGCCTACAAGAGAATCCAATATAGGTTTTATCAAATTATCCATGTCATAAGAACTTAGATTTTTTATTCTCTTTACATTATTACATCGATACTCAATGTGCACCCAACAAAAACAAGTAATAATATAAGGACATTGTTTTGTAATAAAATGAATCTTATCTTTCAACTTTTTCTTTTTATCTTCTTTATTTTGAAGTGAAACAGGTTCATTATAAATTGTAAAATTTATGTATGAATTTTTGAACATTGAATCCCAATTATATTCCATAATTTATACCTCAATCTCTCCATCCATCAACTTTGGAAGCAAAGTATCACGAATCGAAATTAATCTTTCGTTTTCACAGACGTTGTTGTAAATTTGTTCTGTGATACATTTTGCAAATGAATTGAATTTTGATAATTCATCATTTGTTGGGATGTAAATCAAGTGTTTAATAATGTGTGTGACTTTTATACTTGGTTGAGCAGCTCCGATATCATAAGAAACTAAATCGGGCTGAATAAATTTCAAATATTCATATATATAAAGAGAAGAAATTTCCTTTGCCCGAAATGCAACAATGTTCTGAGCTATACAACCAACACTTCCTATGTAATATTTGAGCAGAGCTAAATTACATCCTACTGTTGACAGAAGGACATCTTTTTCTTTGGGATGACCAGCTCTAAAGAAGGTTTCATATGTTGTTTTAGAAACGAATTTTGTACAATCTTTGTAATTTATAATTCGTCCAGGACTATTTAAGGTACCAACATCAATAATAGGAAAATCTGTTTTTGTTGCCTCTAATGGAAGTGTCTTTCCTCTATTATCTATTACGTTTACGATTTCTCCTAAAGACCTACCATCATTTTCAGAAACATTTTGTATTTTACTTTCAAACATCTCTTTGAAGAGGGCTTGGGCTTGGTGTTCGAGGTTGGTGTTTATTTTGTTGTTCAGTTCGATTTTGTCATCGAGGGATGAGAGGATGGCGGCGATTTTTTGCTGGGTGGGGAGAGGGGGAAGTTTTATAGGATAATTCATTATTGAAGTTTTATCCCCACGTGGCATTTTTGTTCCTTTTGATGTTGTCATGCTGTATTTAAAGAATTCATCATCAGCTAAAACATAATACAAATATTCTTTGGAAACATTTTCTTTTGCTTTAAATACTAAAACATCAGCAAAACATCCACCTGAAAAAGTTGCTTTCCAGATTTTCTTAAAATAAGGTCGAATGTTAGAAACTAAAGCATCATCAATTTCGAAGCTTGGTGTATATTCACCTGTTAGTAATGTTGTGGCTGTTGTTATACCAGCACGATTTGGAAGCATATTTTCTGTTGAGATATAATTTGAATTATCTAGTGATGAAACTTCAATTCTGTCTTTTCCATAATCACAGATATCTGATAGTTTATATTCTTTCCACTCTTCCACCCCATCCCTCCTCACACATACTCAACCGGCAGCGAAATAACTTCATTGCTCAAATACAGAGGATTATCGCACTGGCAAATAATGCAGCCCTGACCAACAGAAACTCCAGCGATTTTAGACAGGACAGAGAAATGCTTTGCCATGTCTATTGTTGGACGGGCTGATTTTTTGATTTCGATTGGGTAGAGGATATTGTCTTTTTCGATTATCAAATCTATTTCTTTTTTGTCTTTGTCGCGGTAAAAATAGATTTTTTCGGTTTCGTGGCCGGCGTTGTAATATGATTTGATTACTTCGCTTACAACAAAGTTTTCAAAAAGACTGCCCGACATTGCGCCGTTCATTGCTACACTTGCAGAAGACCAGCCTACTAAAAAGCAGACCAAGCCTGTATCCATAAAGAAGACTTTTGGAGTTTTTACGGCTCTGTTGGATACATTTTTTTCATAAGGCTGCAAAAGACGGATTACACCGGAAGATTCAAGGATGCTTGTCCATTCGGAAATTGTTTTGCTTGTAACGCCAACATCACGGGCGATGGAATCTGCGTTAAACAGTTCTCCAACCCGAGCTGCAAGGCACTGCATAAAGTTATGGAACTTTACCAGATTTTTCTGGCTTATTATATCCGCCACATCGCGGTCAAGATATGTCCTTATGTACGAGCGGTAAAATGGTTCCCATTCGATTGACTCATCTGCCAGCTCCGGCATACTTCCACGCCATATATGATTCCATAAGTTTTTATATGGCTTTATTTTTTGTTTTCGGGATTCGATGTATTCAGATGTCGGTAAGAATTCTGTGTTAAAATCAATTTCGTATTTTTCTCTAAGCGAAAGAGATGTCATATTGATGATGCAAACACGTCCTGCCAAAGAATCTGCCGCTTTACTCAAGAGCCTATAGCTTTGTGACCCTGTAAGAATTAATTGTCCTTTATTTTTTGTGCCGTCTGCAAGAAGCTTTATTTGCAAAAACAGGTCTGGGGCTCGCAGTACTTCGTCAACAATAACAGGAAGCGGATGATTTTTGAAAAACAGAGCTGGATCTTTTTGCGCTAATCCAAGTTCTGTAAAATCATCTAGGGTAACATATCCATAATCCGGGAGAAGTTTTTCTTTTAGCAAAGTAGATTTTCCGACTTGACGGGAACCGATAATTAAGAGAACTCTGAACTGTTTTTTCATTCTGTGCAAATATGGCAGAATGTGACGGTTTATATACATAAAGCCCCCTTTTGTGTAATCCGACTAATTTGGAGTATAACTCCGAAATAGCCGAAAATCAAGCGTTTTAAGCGTGAGGCTATGGAGCCCCTTGCCGACCGCAGGATGCCCGAATGGCAGCCGAGGACGGTGAGCGTTAGCGAAGGGCGGAACAGCCGATGAACTATGTATGAAAAAATACGTATTTTGTTTTATGGCATCTTTTTTTGTTTTAACAGCGTTATGCGCAAAACAGGCGAAACCTTTGTATAAAATGCAGGAAAAATCAAAAGCGGCGGAAGAAGTTTCTCCGAACGGTGAATCCAGAATTTTTATTGTAGGAACGAGCAAGGGTCTTTTTAAGCTTTCGAGAGGAAACTCATTTTTTCCGGTTTGGACCGAAGGCTCTGTTGAACAGATTGTGCGCACGGAAATTCCTTCCGAAGATGGAAAAATAATTGAAAACTGGTATTTCCGCACCAGCAAGGGAATTCTTTTTAGTTCCGACCTTGAGATTTTTGAATACAGAAATTCCGGCTTGCCGCTGTCTACAATAAAAAATTATGACGGACAAAATACTGAATTTGAAACCCGGGTTCAGACATTAAAAGATTTGTGCGCAAATCCCTTGAATCCGCAGCAGCTTGTTACAGCCACAAAAGATTCCGTTTATTTGTCTCGGGACGGCGGACGGAACTGGAAAAATCTTGGTTCAATGAGCATGGCTACACCTGGTGTAAAGGCATGCGCGGTCGGCTCAATGCCGGTTACGCTTAGCGATGGTTCTACAGGGACAGAGCTTGTTGTTTTTATGAGCCATCCCATTTTTGGCCTTTCCTATATAAAGCCGGATGCCGCCCGTCCTGTGTGGATTGATGTGGCAAAAGGTTTTGAGATGATGCCGAGCCTTACGAGCCCTGACGAAATTGCGGATATTCTTCCGGTTCTTGTTCAGGATGAATACGGAACTTCTTATGTTGATATTTATTTGAGCCAGAGTTTTATTCCGCGCATTTATAAATTTGACTGGCCGAACCGTCAGGGCGAACTTATTTATAAAGGCGAAGAACCTGCTGAAACCATTGACGGACTTGCAGTTGCAGGCAATAAACTTGTTTATTCAAAAAATGAAACCCTTGGAGCATTAAACCTTGAGGATTATACAAATCCTGGCATTCCGGGAAAACTCGCTGAATGGAAAAAAAGTTTTGCCTGTGTTCCGGGCAGCGTGAATTCTGCATGGATTCCGTACAATCGTAGCGGATTGAAACGGGGAATTCTTCTGAATGAGCTATGGCTTTTGTATCCGGGCACAATAAATTCTCAGTACGGAAAAAAAGCGCTTGGTCAAAAAAGCATTTATGTCTCGGCGTATCAGTGCAGGCTTCAGACAGGAATTGATAAATTTAAAAAAATAATAAAGGACAACAATCTTAACAGTCTTGTTATAGATATGAAAGATGATTATGGACTTCTTCGTTATGACACTAAAGACGAGCTTGTAAAGTCAAAGGGAAAGGTTACTCAGTATGCGGTCGATCTTGACCATTTTGTAGAAGAATTTAAAAAAGACAATACATATCTGATTGCCAGGATAGTAGTTTTTAAAGACCGGAATCTTGCGAAATTCGGCGGTTCAAAATATGCGGTCTGGAATTACAATACAAAATCGCCGTGGGTCGGCATAAAAGAATATGAAGATATTGTGGATGAGGAAACCGGTGAAGTGACTGGAAAAAATCCTGTTTACTATGACGAAAACTGGGTTGATCCGTATTGCCCGGAAGTTTGGGAATATAATGTTGCGATTGCAAAGGAACTTATTGCCCGCGGATTTGATGAAATTCAGTTTGACTATATCAGGTTTCCTACGGATGGCTATAATTTGCGTCAGGCAAGCTACCGCTGGAAGAGTGAGGGCATGGATAAGGAAAGCGCGTTGGTTTCGTTCCTGAAGTATGCCCGCGAAAATATAAACGCTCCGATTGGAATTGATATTTATGGCGCGAACGGCTGGTATAGAAGCGGCACCCGGACCGGACAGGATGTGGAGATGATGGCTGAGTATGTTGATGTAATCGGCCCTATGTTTTATCCAAGCCACTTTGAAAACGCTTTTATGAATTTTCCGCCGGCGGAAGACCGTGTCTACAGAATTTATTATTATGGAACTTACAGAAATTCAGTTCTGGCCCGAAACCGTGTTGTAGTACGACCGTGGGTTCAGGCTTTTTACCTGAACGTAAGCTACGACCGGCAGTATTACGGCAAAGAATATGTTTTAAAGGAAATATTTGGCGTGCGTGATTCAGTTGACCACGGCTATATGTATTGGAACAACTCTGGAAATTACGAAATGATTTCGCCGGATATTGCAAAGGATGAGCCTTTTATTGGAACTTGTCCGGAATCCAGCCCGTCGTTCAGAAAACCGGCTTTGGGAACACAGGAAGCGCCGGAGTTTACAAATGAAGGCCTTTCCCGCGCTGATAAAATTTTTAACCGCGAAAAAAAACGCTGGCACTCAAATGATTCCGTCTTCAATCCGCTCTTGCAGATGAAACTTTTTAATAAGAAGATTGAAAAAAAATAACTTTTCAGCCCTGGCACTATTAAATTTTAGCCAAGGCAGAAGTTGTCACAGATTTTTCAACAAATTTTATAGAACTCAAGGTTGCGCACTTGACAAAATGCGGGGGAGACTGTCTAAAAATATAGAAAAGTAAAGTATAAAAACCAAAAAAAAACGGCAGGAGAAAATTTACAAAAAGGCCGCAATACGATAAATTTCAAAGCATGGATAGACTTGTACACGGTGAAGACAGAAAACAGAGTTACCTGCTGCCCGAAATGCTTGAAGACTGCATCGGAGAAGAAAATCCGGTCAGATTCATAGACGCATTTATCGAAAACATAAGACCGCAACTTGCAGAAATGGGATTCACCCACGCAACACAAAAAGACCACGGCCGCATGGCATATGACCCGTGCATAATGTTAAAGCTTTACATCTACGGATATTTTTATGGAATACGGTCTTCAAGAAAACTTGCACGCGAAGCCAAAATAAATATAGAAGTAATGTGGCTGCTTCAAAGGCTGACACCTGACTTCAGAACAATTGCAAATTTCAGACGTGACAACAAAGCGGCAATGAAAAAAGTATTCAAGGCATTCAACAAGTCATGTCTTGAAGAAGAAATTCTTAAGCTCGATACAGTTTCAATAGACGGAAGCAAATTTCTTGCGTGCAATGCAAAAGACAAAAACTTTACTTCAAGCAAACTCGATGACAGGCTTACAAACATTGCATCGCACATTGCGGAATACATGAAAGCCCTGGACAACAATGACGAAGAAGAAAGTCCGGAATGGACAAAGGAAGAACTCGAAACAAAAATCGCAGAGTTGCAAAAACGACAGGAACTTTACAAAGGATATCAGAAAAAACTGGAAGAAACCGGCCGCACACAAATTTCACTGACAGACCCTGAATCAAAACTGATGAAAACAGGAGGAAGTTTTTCAGTTTCCTACAACACGCAGACAGCAGTAGACACAGACACACATATGATTGCCGGATTCAATGTAACTGACAGTCCGACAGATCACGGACAGATAACGCAAACAGCAGGTGAAGTAAAAGAAGATGCAGAAGTTGTTCTGGGAAAAGAAATTACACTCAATTCAATTGCAGACAAAGGATACCAGGACACAAAAGATATGGCACTTGCTCTGGAAAAGGGAATTGTTCCGAATGTAATTCCGCAGAAAGGAAAAGAAAAAGTTCTTGTAGAATTTGAATACAAAGAATCAGAAATTACAGAAGAAAAGAAAAAAAGCAGAAATCAAAAAGACATATCTGAATGTATTCACGCAGGAGTCGTCCCGGAAGTATATGAAGGAATTTTAACATTTGAAGAAATAAAAGAACACAGAACAAGAAAATATGAAAATACCGATGCCGGAGTTTCCAGAATGACAGAAGAAGAAATGGAAGCAAAAGCGGAAGAAGGATATTTTGTAAGAAACGCAGAAGCAAATTATGTAATATGTCCGCAGGGCCAAATCCTAAGACAAAAAAGTATACGTAAGACAGGTGAAATAAGGTACTGTAACAAACTGGCATGCAAAGGATGTAAAGACAAATGTACAAAGTCTGAATTCAAGGAAGCAGATTTTTCAAAGGATACATTAATAAGACCGGCACCCTCAAATAAAAACGGAGAAGTAATAAAGGCCGGAACAAAAAAAGTTTTCAGAAAAAATAAAGTATGCGTCTACAGTTTTAAGCCTGATATGGAAAGACTTTCAAAAAGAATGAGCACAAGTGAGCATCCGTTCGGCACAATAAAAAGGTGGATGCACAGTTACTATTTTCTCTGCCGCGGAAAACTGGCAGCAGAAGCAGAAAGCTCTCTCTCATTTTTGGCGTACAATTTAAAACGAGTGATCAGCATGGGAAAAATGCCGCAATTAATGAAAGCATTTGCCCTGAATAAATAAAAAGTGACACCAGAAATTCCTTTTCCTGTTCATTATTGGCACTAAAAAAACAAAAAAAACTCACAAAAACAAGACTCAGGTGGTTCTCAAATGTCTGTAAAAACAAATTATTTGGACAATCTCGGGGGGGGGTACAATTGTATACATATTTTGATTGAGAAGTTTATCTATCAATCAGGGAGATTTTTTATGAAAAAATATTTTAAATGGCTTACAGCTGCGGCCCTTGTTCTGCTGGCTGTATCGTGTTCAACCGTAAATGATGAAAATGGGAACCAAGAAAAAGAAACAATTTCTTCTATTATTAACGGTTCAACTACGGATTTGTCGAATGTTACAATCAATGAAAGTGTGACGCTGACAAAATCAAAAACTTTGAAAAACGGAAATTTCAACGGAAATACTTTGACAGTTGACTGCTCGAATGTAACTCTTGAAAATTTGTCGAATGTCAACATCGTTATTTCGGAAAATGCGGCATCAGGAAAAATCAGTATCAAAAACTGTGCTTCTTCTGCGTCATCTTCAAGAGCTGCGGCTTCTGGCGGAAGTATTAAAATCACTGTAAAAGGAAGCGCACGCATTCAAATCAGTGACTGTGCAATCGATGAGATTTGTGTGAAAAAGGAAAATGCCGTTCTTAAATTTACAGGAACTTCAAATTCTGTAAGTGCAGTTTCAATTGAAAGTCCAAATGTTAATATCGCAAGTGAAACAAAAGAAGAAATGACTATTTCAAATATTGAAATTGCAGAAACTGTTCCTAATATTTCTATCAGCGGTGCTAAAATCATAGAATTAAAAACTGAAAATTCAAGTCTGGTTGTAACGGTTCAGGCAGGAACTTCTATTACAAAAACAAGTCCTGTAAAAGTTTCAAAAGTCGATGATTCAGTTGAACTTCCTTCAGAAAATGTTACACAAATTACAATTTCAAAAATTGAATTAATTATTGGTGAAACAGCAAAAAAGGAATATGAAATTGGAGATATTTTTGATTTTACGGGAATTACTGCAAAAATTACTTACAGCGACAGTTCGACAACAAACGTTGCGTTGAATGCAGACAATACAAAAGTTTCTGGTTTTAACAGTTCAGTTGAAGGAAGCTGTACAGTAAAATTTGAGTATTCAGGAAAAGAATTAACAGCAACACTTGGTGTAACAATCAAACAATCAACAAAAGAATACAAAAAACTGATTGACGAAGGTTTTACTTCACTTGCAAATGGTGATTTCGATGCCGGGGTTCAAAAATTCAGTAAAGCTTACAAATCAGAAGCAAATGATGAAACTGCTCTTTATTATGCTTTGGCAGAACTTGCAACAATAAGTACAGAAGATAGTGTAAAAGACATAATCAAGAACAATTTTGGAATTACAAGCTACCCTTCTACTTTGAATGCACTTTTCAGCGATGAATGGGTAAAAAAATACCAAAATACTAATAGAGTTTCGACTTATTCAATGACAGAAACTACTACTCCAACTCGCGGATATGTCCGCGTCAGTGGAACACCTACTTCTGGTTATTCATCAAATAGTAAATATTTTGAGTATTGTATAGATGATGATGGCGATGTAATTGAGGCATGGGAAAAATACAACTACCCGCACATCATGAATTGTACATTGGATGAAAATGGAGAATATTTTGTATCTTCGGGCTGGTTTAAAAATGAGGAACTTAAAGGTGTAAAAGTATACGATATAAATTATGCTGGAAGAAAGAAAATTCTGGTGGATCGTTTAACAATAGCTCCGGAGTTTGCAGTACCGGAATGGCTTTCCAAAACAGAAATGTATCAGTCAACAATACTCAAGTCAACACAAACTGTACAAACTCTTTCAGTGTTAATGTTAGGAAATATAATTGACTTGAATCCATACGGAGCAAACGAACTTATAGACAAAGTTCTTGCCGTTTTTGACGGAAAATTCAGCAATGCAAAAAGTCTTGCAGCTTCTATATCAAACGGTACAGTTGCAGTTCCATATAACATTATTTCTACTCTTGGATTGCAGGAAATTCTGGGTGACTCAACAGTTTATATTGGAAAAGCTGAACTTAATGTTTTGATTTCTGCATTGCAGATTTTAAAAGCTACTTTCCAATACCTTTCTTCTTATGATTTGTCAGCTAATATTATAGCAATCAAAAATGCAATTGTTGACACTCCAACAAATATGTATCAGTTCCTTAAAGAAGTAGATACAGGAAAATTCCTTACTGTAAGAAATTCAAAAGCAATTGAAGAATCAAAAAATACTTTTGTAGAATCAATTCAAACTGTTCAGGATTCTTATAACTTTATTGTAAGTTCAGAAAGTTCTTATCCAACAGTCGTTAAAGAACAACTTTCTTATTACGGACAGGTTTTCTATACAGGTGCAGAAGATTTGAGAAACTGTATAAAAGAAGGAAAAGTTTTCTACATTCCAAACGATCCGTTTGAACAGGAAAATCCAGAATGGAGTGCAGATGATTCAAACGCAGGTTTTGCTGTTGATTTAGGAAAATTCTTTACAGCAGGATATTTCACAAACATTGTTGAAAGAGAAGCTGATTCAAAATTCAAAATCAGCGGTCGTACAGTATTAAAACGATATTCAAGCGATGTTTCAGAAATTATTGAGTTTGAAATAACTGATGACTTTACAGAAGAAAAATTTGAAGAAATACATACAGCGGCAATTACAGCCGCAAAGGAGAAATATCCTGACGATGATTTCTGGGTAAAAACTACTGTAGGATACGAACTCAATTACAGCTTGATTACAGATATGTTCCCCAAAATGCCTGTACCGGAAAAAGGAGATGATTGGATTATTGTTCCAATACATTGGAAACAGGAAAGATATTATTAATCGGTATAATAATTTTATAAATTAATGTTTCTAATTTTTTCTCTGTCGGAAAACACTTACTCACTTTTTCCGGCAGAGATTTTCTTTTCTATGGCAAAAAAACTTTTTATATCAGCAATTTTCTTTTTTACATTCAATTTTTTCTCATTCTGCTTCAGTTACGAAAATAATCTTTTTCATCTGTGGTCATCTGGCAACAATAATTCTCTTTTGTTCAATTCAAAGCTGGATTTTAAAATAAAACAGAAAAATGCAGATTTTATTTTTGGTGCTGATGTGAATTTTCTTCCTTCCTCTTTGGAAATTGCAAATACAAATCTTACGAATGCTTCTTTTTTTATTGAAGGAAAAACAAAATTTTTTGATGCAAAATGTTTTTTTTCCACTACAAATTCATCTGTTTTTAATTCAAATATAGAATTTCCTGTAATAATAAAGGATTTTTTCTGCAATTCAGCAGGAATTTCTTTTTGTATGTTTATCAAAGATTTTTCAGTCAGGCCTTTTTATTCTTTTTCGTATTTAAAGTCAAAAGAAAGCGATTTTTATTATTTTTACGGAAAACTTAAAATGCCTTACACAAATTTTGCAGGAATTGAATTTTCTTACAAAAAGCTTAATTCTTCATTTTTCTATTCGGGTTCACTTTTTGACATTGACAATTATGAAAATGAAAACTTAATTAAACTTGCAAACAACCTTTTTTATGTTGATTTTAGAACCGAATTCAAAACAAAAAACTTTATTTTTTCGCCTTTTACAGGAATTTTATTTTTGAAAGGGGATTTTGCCGCTTCACTTGATTCAGAAAACCAGCCTTATTTTGCTTTTCCTTTTGAATATTTTGACACTTTCGGAAATTTCGACGGATTTTCGATGTCGGCAGGATTTCAAAGTTCAATTAAAAGAACAAATTGGACTTTTTCGATTGATTTAATTTCACTTTATTTTATAAATCAGGACGGAAAATATATTTATGATTACAAATACAAAAAAAATATCTTATTCGACGGCTCAAAAGAATCAAAAACTGAAAAAATTAATTATCTGGATCAAAAAGGAATTATTTCAATCAATTTAAAAGCCGATTACGAAATAAAAAAAGAAAATTCTACAGCTTCATTTTACATTTCAAAAGATTTTTTGATTCCGCTTGATTTTTCATCAGCAAACACCATGGCAGGAATTCCTTCTTCATCATCATCAAAAATCGACAATGAAAAAATAATTTCTTATTTATTTTCGTTTATAAAAATCGGTTTTAAAGTAAAAAATTAATTTTCGCCATCTTTTACAAAATGGACAAGGAGATTCGGCAAATCAATTTTTTCTGCCTTTACAGTGATTTCCTGATTCAATACGGCGCCTGTTCCTGAAATCGGAACTTCAAGTCCCAGTTCACTTACAAAAAATATGTCCTGTTTTGCTTCATTGCCAAAATCGCAGGTGTAATAAACTGCAATTTAATATCTT
>OIYV01000950.1_pt1 | contig 14768 bp, 15 predicted proteins | sample 1588251 | NCBI WGS metagenome assembly OIYV01 (sample SAMN03283282) | human gut metagenome | biome: human-associated habitat; material: feces | host: Homo sapiens | place: Peru | collected 2012
CCTAATCCATTGACAACTTATCCAATCAGCTATTTCTTTCATTTTATCAGATAATTGCAACTTATTATTATTAAACTCCTGAAGTAAAATATCATCAATATAATTATCTATTTCATAATCCTTATATTTAGATACCTCAAAAGGACTATTTCCCTTTAACATCTCCTTATATACCTTATTAGTAATATCATCAATTGAAAATATCTTCCCATATTCTTCTAAAACAAGCTTAAGTCTTCTAATAATATTTTCCCTAATTTTATCATCAAGTTCTAAAAATTCTCTTGAATTATTTGATAAACCAGAATATTTCTCTTCCATTATTCTTCACTCCCTATCTTTAATTGTTCTCTAAGTATCCTATCAAGTTCTACCTGATTTATTGGTTTTGATAAATAATCACAAAATCCTTCTGCTAAATACATTTTTTTAGATCCCTCAATAGCATTTGCCGTAAGCACTACCACTGGTGTATCAAAACCAGTAACTCTTTTTTTTAGATTATATAATGTATGTATTCCATCCATCTCCGGCATCATATGATCTAAAAATATTAAATCATACTTCTTATTCTTCGTATAATTAAGACACTCCAACCCACTACTAACACTAGTAACATTTAAATTATACTTCTTAAGTAATTTCTCTGCTACCTTTAAATTAAGAGCATTATCATCTACTAACAATATTTCAAACTTACTACCATCAAAATACTTATCAACAGTTTTTTTCTTTGCTTTATAAGCACTAAAATCCTTTATCTTCTCTTTATTAACAATCTCCTGTTCTAACACTACCGTAAAAGTAGTTCCTTGTTGATAGACACTCTCAAAACTAATTTTTCCTCCCATCATATCAACAAGCTTCTTAGTAATTGTAAGTCCTAAGCCCGTTCCCTGAATATTAGATTGTTCTTGTTCCAGTCTCTCAAACTTCTTAAACAACCTCTCATAATCAGATTTTTTAATACCTATACCCGTATCTATTACCTTAAAAGTAAGTGTTGCTTTATTACCAAAAGATACTGCCTCTATTTGCAGTTTAATACTTCCCTTTTTCGTATATTTTACTGCATTAGAAAGTAAATTCATCAAAACTTGGTAAATCTTTACTTCATCCCCATTAAGTACACTAGGAATATTTCCAATTGTTTCTACAGAAAATTTAATTGGCTTCTCAGATAAAGATATATTAACAATACTAGTAAGCTCTGCTATCATATCTGCTATATTATAAGGCTTGTTATTAATTGTTGTTCTTCCCTCTTCTATCTTCGTAATATCTAATATATTATTAACAATCTCCAAGAGAGTTTCCCCAGCCTTATTAATACTCTTAACATCATCATACAAAGAACTCGTATCTTCTCCACTAAGTATTGATTCCGAAAGACCTATAATAACATTCATCGGAGTTCTTATCTCGTGACTCATACTAGCTAAAAAATATGTCTTAGCCTTATTTGCTTCCTCTGCCTTAATCTTTAATGCATTAAGTTCATCGATATATTTTATATCCGGATTCTCTAATGTAAAATACAAAAATAACGTAATAAGTGATATTCCACTACCTATAATAGGTGTCTCCTTACAATACATCTGAATAAAGAAAGTTAACCATAACATTACTATTGACACTAACATTGACCAATTCTTATTCTTAGATAATTTTCTACTATTAAATAGTAATGTAATCAATAAAGAAAGTGCCCCAAATATTGCTACCGCATACACTAAAGTTACTCCCTTACCATAGTAAACTACTGGCCCCTCCATATAATTAACTGGTAATATTATTTCCATAAGTATAAGAATTAATGCTATAGAATAATAAACCTTTCCAAAAGAACTATCCTTAAGTAAACTCTTAAAATTATCATACTTTACATCACTCTTATTTAAAAATACATATCCAATAAATATTATTAACCATATAAATAAACTAATAAAATAGCACTTAATTAGCAGTATCCTAACAAAACTTAGATATCTTACTTTCTCTATTATAAACATACTAGTAATATCTAATACTAAAGTAATAATTGTACATATCAGTAATGACTTATAAACTCTACTTTCTAAAAAGTTATATTTTCTTTTTAAGAAATATACAAAAGAAAGTATCAATACATAGATTAATCCCATTATTTGTACTGATATATCTTGATACATAACTATTCACCTACTTTTGTTATTTCCATATATTCCTCTTGTACTCTCTTAAAACTCTCTACTATCTTTGGACTAAATTTTCTTCCTGACTCCATTATAATAAGTGAAGCCACTTTATCATAATCAATCGGATTAATACTATTAATTAAATTACAATACTCTATTGCTACACTTGCTATTTGTGCTGATAATGGAATACTATTTCCACTAAGTCCTTCTGGATATCCATTACCATCATACCTCTCATTACAATATTTACATATCTCATAACAGTATTTTCCATCTATCTCTTTATTCTCTTTACTAAGAACATATTTAATAATACTAGCCCCATTTAAAGTACCCATTTTCTTAATACTACGTTCCTCTTCTGTATATATCCCCCTCTTATACAAAAGAGATTTTGGTAACGTATAATTTCCTATCGCAAAATAACACGCCGAATTAGCAATTTTATCTATCATATTACTATTAATATTATACTCTGGATACATTACTGATACCTGCATAGTTAAAGCTCTTGTTAACCTCTTAACTAAATCCATACATCTACCATTATCCATCTCATACGCCACAATCAAAGAATTAACCACATTCTTCAATTCTCTATGTTGTTCTAACATCATATCATTTAGCGAATTACTAGAACGATATAAATTAATTAAATTCTCAATTCTATGTCTTACTACCTGAACATTAAAAGGTTTCTCTAACATATCTGCTATCTGATAACCATAAGCTCTCCTTCTCGTATCCTTATCATAATTACCACTAATAATTATTACCGGTAACTTATTTAAATAATTACGCGAATTTAAATAATCTAATACACTAAACCCATCTAATACCGGCATTAATAAATCAAGAAAAATACAAGAAATATTAACACTACCACTATTTGACAAATATTCTATTGCCTCTTCACCATTATTCTTAATTACTACCTCATAATCCTTATCAAATATTTTCTTAATCAAACTACAAGTCATCTTATCATCATCAACAATCATAATTGTTGATTTTTCCCTATTATATAAATTCATCGCATTACTATTTAATACTTCATTAAATTCCGGAAACTCACTAGTTAAACTAGCTAATATTGAATCTACATATTCCTTCTTTGTAACATAACTACTATCATTATTCATAATATTATGAATCTTCAAAATAGCTAGTCCTACTGAATCAACTATCTTGTTAAGCTTAGTTTCCAAACTATTCTTACAGCTATCATTACTCTCATAATTAACACTATTACCTGTTGATAAAGATACAAAAACAACAATAATCTTCTCGCCATTATCATCATATAACTTAATCATATTATTGTATTCTCTATAAGTTCCAAGACCATCTTTCATTCGGTAATTAATCATAACTGAATTATTAATAGCCTCTAACTTAGACAAAGAAAGACTATCAACATAATCATCAACATCATCCTGATAAATAAAATTTTTACAATCCCTTAAATAATCCATATAAGATAACTCTTTATTACAAACAAAATCATTATCCCTAACCTGATATCTATATATCTTATCCTGAAAAACATTAATTATCAGTATCTCTTCATAATTATTAACAATTAACTTATCTATAATCCCTTTATATTCACTCATATTTCTATTCCATTCCTTTATAAGTTATTAAAATATTATAAACTCTATTAACCTCAGTTAACAGTTCATTATAATGATCATTTACATAATTAATATCACCCTGTTTACTAGCAATTTCGTGTTGATAAAATAATTCCCCCAAATTCATAAAACCTAATGTTCTACAATTACTCTTAAGAGCATGTACAATAATTTCATAATTAACCATATCCCCAGCTATCTTATAACTATTAAATTTATTAACTTCTACGGGAAAACTATCGCAAAATTCAAGTAATATTTCATTATAAGTCTCAAAATCCATCGTATTTTCAATACCCTTATCCACATCTACTCCATTTTGTATTAAATAATTACGTTTATTCTCTTCCATATTATCCTACTCTCCTAAGATAATTTTACTATATCCTCTAATAAAAATCAATGCTTAATCTTTAAGAATTTTGTTATATAAAGTTCCTTTTTATATTCAACAAATATAATATTACTCTAATTTTTTTAAATTTTGACAGTTAAGTTGCGAACAAAGTCTACCATATGATATAATTAAAGTGGTGATAATATATGTATGACGTTATAATCGTCGGAGCAGGTCCTGCTGGACTATTCTCTGCATATGAATTATGCAAAAATAATTCAAAATTAAAAATTCTTATATTAGATAAAGGAAAATATGCTAAAAACCGCCTCTGCCCAATAGCCAAAAATAATGGTGTATGTATTAATTGTACCCCTTGCCAAATCTTATCCGGATATGGCGGAGCCGGAACATTCTCAGATGGTAAACTAAACTTTATTCCCAAATTAGGAAAGTCTGATCTCTTTAAATATATGACCCCTTCAGAAGCCTATAAATTAATTGATGATACCGAAGAAATATTTAATCAATTTGAAATGGATGCAAAAGTATATCCTACTAATATGGAAGAAGCCCAAAAATTAGAAAAAGAAATTGCCAAAAACGGTGCTAAACTACTAATAATTAAAAATAAACACATCGGTTCCGATCATCTTCCTAACTGTATTGATAAATTAACAAACTATCTAAAAGAACACCACGTTGAAACCAAAGAATTATGTAATGTTCACGATATTAAAACAATTAATCCAGATAATCACGAAGTAATTTGTAGTATCAAAGGAAAACCCATCACATATCAAGCCAAAAAAGTTATCATTGCTCCTGGACGTACTGGTGCTAAATGGGTCGGAGAACTAGCAAATAAATATAATATTCCATACATTTCCCAAAGTATTGAAATTGGTGTCCGCATTGAATTTAGAAAAGAAATTATGGAAGACATCAGCAAAATCCTATATGAACCAACCATCTTTATTAAAACCAAAACCTATGGTGATGAAATTAGAACATTCTGTTCAAATCCCGGAGGATATGTTGCTAAAGAAAGCTATGAAGGATACTGCTGTGTAAATGGCTACTCCCTAAAAGATACCAAATCTAATAACAGTAACTTTGCCTTCATCTCAAAAGTAAATTTAACCGAACCCGTTACCGATACTCGTATGTATGGTGAATCAATTGCCAGAATAGCCAACGTCCTTGGAGCAGGAAAGCCTATAATTCAAACTCTAAAAGATTTACGTGATGGAAGACGTTCTAATTGGCATCGTATTAACAAAGGCTTCGTTGAACCAACCCTAAAAGACTGTGTTGCTGGAGACTTAGCTCTAGTATTACCTCATCGCATTATCATAAACATCCTAGAAGGTTTAGAAATCCTAGATAAAATTATGCCGGGCATTAACAATGGAGAAACCCTTCTCTATGGACCAGAAATAAAATTCTTCTCTAATGAAATAACTACAAATAACAAATTCAAGCTAGAAAACGATAACATTTACTTTATCGGAGATGGTGCCGGTAAAGCCGGTAACATTGTTGCGGCCGCCGCTACCGGATTAGTTGCTGCAAGAGACATTTTAGAAAAAAACTAAAAATTTACATCCATTAAAAAACCTATTTTTTTAGGTTTTTTTCTTACTAAAATATTGAAAATTTTCCCGATATTTGCTATCATCAATATAGTAAGAAGGTAGATAAAATGATAAGATATATAATTTCTGTAATTATTGGATTCTTTCTCCTAATAAAAGGAGCCGATCTCTTCGTAGATGGAATGTCATCAACATCCATAAACTTAAAAATCCCCAAAATCATCATTTCTCTAACCATCGTAGCCTTTGGTACCAGTGCCCCAGAACTCTTTATTTCCTTTCAAGGATTACTATCCGGAAAAGATGATATTGTCCTAGCAAATGTCATTGGTAGCACTATTGTTAATACAATGTTAGTAATTGGTCTCTCAGCCATCGTAAAACCCATAAAAATTAAAAATGAAACCATAAAAAACCAACTTCCATTACATCTTATCATCATCACTACCTTCTCTATTCTCTTACTAGATAATATCTTTAATAATGATATAAATACCATTTCCAGAAGTGATAGCCTTATCCTATTCTCAATATTCTTATATTTTCTATATTATATCTATAAATATAGCCGTCACTCTATAAATAATCCAAATATTAAAAACGATCACCCTAAGTGGCACCTAAAAAAATCAATCATCTACTCTATTATTGGTTTAATCTTTATTATTTATGGTAGTAACCTTGCTGTAAATAACTGTGCTGCTATCGCCAACGAATTACACATAAGTCAAAAACTAATAACAATGATCATCTTAGTAATTGGTACCTCATCACCAGAAATAATTCTTGCCATTACCTCTGCTAAAAAAGGAGAATTTGATATCATCCTAGGTAACATTATTGGTACAAATATCTTTAACATTGGCTTTGTCCTAGGATTTCCCGTTATCCTCCTTGGAAGCGTAACTACCAAAAGTTTTAACTTTATTGATATGTTCATTATGACTTTATCAGCAACCGTCTTATACTTCTTCGCTAAAGATGATAAAAAAATTGATAAACTAGAAGGAACAATTATGATCTTAATCTTTATCATATACTACACATATCTATTTTTCACTTAAAAAAATTGCTTAATTTCTCTAATTGTGGTATTATCTATAATATAAGGAAGTGATATATTTGTCTAAGAAAATTATTCCATACTATCTTCTAAGTTCTTTATTAACAATCTCCTTAGTAGTATTCGTATACATCTTTATAAATTATCAAAAACTAAATAATAACATTGATAATATTGAAAAAACTATTGAAAAAACTAAACAAGAAGATCAAACAATATCCGAAAACATAAAAAAAGAAGAAGATTACCTAAAAGAATTAGAAGAAAGTAACAAAACCAAAATCGAGGAGTACGAAATATGGAAATATTTAAAAGAAAAAGTAACTACCGCTCTATCATCATAATTACTATTCTCATAATCTTTATTATCACATTTATCACCATATCCTATATCTACTATCAAAAATATGAAAAAAGTTTAAAAAACTTTAAAAACTTACAAGAAAATTTAGAAAATATTGAAAAAGAAAAACTTAATAATCAAAATACCTATGATGATAAATCTCAAAAAGTTGAAGACTTAAAAAATATTGACACCATAATTAGTGATACTAAAAAAGAAGTTTTTAAACTAGCAAGTGAATTAGAACAAAAAATTGTTAACAAAGAAACTAAATCCAAAATTGCTTACCTAACTTTTGATGATGGACCATATTACTTAACAGATGAATACTTAAAAGTATTAAAAAAATATAAAATAAAAGGAACATTCTTTACTATTGGACTAGATAAAGAAAAATGTTATGACAACCGCAGCAAAGATTGTTCTATTACCTATAAAAAAATTGTTGATAATGGTCATACAATAGCAAATCATACCTATTCACATCTTATATGGCAAGGATTATATTCCAGTCCTCAAGCATTTATAAATCAAGTAAAAAAGCAAGAAAATCTCATCAAAGAAAAAACTGGAGTAACTACCAATATTGTAAGATTTCCTGGAGGTTCAGCTACTGCTGGTTACCTAAAAAATAGTATTATTAATGAATTAAGGAAAAATAACTATGGCTGGGTTGACTGGACCGCTCAAGATGGTGATGGTGGCGGAGTAGCCAACACAACAGTTGCCTGGAATAATTTAACAAACAGTATTAACGAAGATATTGAAGTCGTATTATTTCACGACTACAGTTACACCACTCTATCAATCTTACCAAAAGCAATCGAATATCTTGAAAACAAAGACTACATTCTACTACCACTATTTTATGACAGTATTAAAGTAAATAAATAAGACATTTTGTGAATTTCACAAAATGTCTTTTAAAATTTATAAATCATAATTCCATAAACCAAGTTTTCCCTTAACATAAATAGGATTATCATATTTCTTAACATTTTCTAACTTAAATCCATATTTCATCGAATGCTTACTCTTTTCATAAATCACAGGGTCTATTTCCAATAACTGCTTATAAAACTGTTCATCTACTAAAACACAATCCGTAAGCATTGCCTCTCCTATAATAGCCCCTCTACTACAATGTATATTATAATCCTTAAACCTAGAAAGCATATCATTCTCAATACTTAACCCCGAATGAATTAATATTTTCCCACGATAATTAGTTTTCCAACTCCTAAATTCATACATCTTATACCCATCTATTATTAAAGTAGCCCAAGGTTCTTTTATTGTTAATACTTTCATTTTTTACTCCCAAAACTTAAAAGTCTAAGTGCATTAAGTATTGCTAAAATTGAAACTCCAACATCTGCAAATACTGCTGACCACATCGTTGCAATTCCTAAAGCTGACAAAACCAAAACTAAAATCTTTACAAAAAACGTAAAATTAATATTCTCTCTTACTATCATCATTGTCTTTCTAGATAACTTAATCGCATCAACAATTTTTGAAATTTCATCACTCATAATTACTACCGAAGCCGCCTCAATCGCTGCATCTGATCCAAGTCCTCCCATTGCTACCCCAACATTTGTTAAGGCTAAAACTGGCGCATCATTTATTCCATCACCTACAAACAAAACTCCTCCTGAAGTATCACAATTCTCAATAAGTTGAGAAACTATCTTAACCTTATCCTGAGGAAGTAACTCTGCATAATATTCATCTAATTCCAATTCCTTAGAAATCTCCCTACTAATATCTTCTCTATCACCAGTTAACATTATTACCTTCTTAACACCATTACCTCTTAAATTTCTTATCGCTAAGTGTGTTCCATCCTTTATCTTATCCGCAATAACGATCATTCCCTTATAACTATTATCAATAGCTACATAAATAACTGTCCCTTTATCACTTACCTTTGTAAACTTAATACCCTCTCTTTTTAATAACTTATCATTTCCTACTACCAAAGTCTTACCATCTATCTTAGCAATTACTCCCATTCCAGGAGTTTCCTCTACATCCGTTACTCTTTTATTATCTATTTCTTTTCCATATGCCAAACGTAACGATTCTGATATCGGATGATTAGAAAAACTCTCAGCCATTGCAGCATACTCAAGTAAATCTTCCCTAGATATATCCTTTGGTTCAATCTTTTGTACTTTAAATACCCCTTCAGTTAAAGTACCCGTCTTATCGCAAACAACCACTGAAGTATTAGACAAAGCTTCTAAATAATTACTACCCTTTATCAAAATACCCATTCTACTAGCAGCTCCAATTCCCCCAAAAAAACTAAGCGGAATAGATACCACCAAAGCACAAGGACAAGAAACAACCAAAAAAGATAATGCTCTATATATCCAAACCTTAAAACTATCATTAATTATTATCGGAGGAAATATTGCTAAAATTAAAGCCACTATTACCACTATTGGAGTATAATACTTTGCAAACTTCGTAATAAAATTTTCTGAATTAGACTTTCTACTACTAGCATTCTCCACCAAATCTAAAATCTTACTAACTGTTGATTCCCCAAATTCCTTAGTAACTCTTACCTGAATAACTCCCTGATTATTAATACAACCACTAATTACTTCATCTCCTACCTTTATAACCCTAGGAATTGACTCTCCCGTTAATTTTACCGTATCAATAATCGAATTACCACTAACTACTACCCCATCAAGAGGAATCTTCTCTCCAGGTTTAATCAAAATTATCTCATCAACCTTAACCTCCGAAGGATTTACAATAACCCCTTTTCCATCACGCATCACACAAGCATAATCTGGTCTAATATCCATCAAAGAAGCTATTGATTTCCTAGAACGATCAACTGCATAATTCTGAAAAAATTCCCCAATTTGATAAAATAACATTACCGTTACAGCCTCTGGTAACTCCCCAACACAAAAAGCACCAATCGTTGCAATAGTCATCAAAAAATTCTCATCAAAGACCTTTCCCCTCTTAATATTTCTTAAAGCCTTAAAAATAATCTCATAACCAACAATTATATAAGATAAAGTAAATAAAACAATCCCTAAATACTTATTATATCCCCTAACTATAAAAGCTAAAATAAGTAGTAACAACGATACAACTATCTTACCTAATTGCTTCTTCATTTTTTTATTCATTTATAGTTCCTCTATTTCCACTGAAGGTTCATTATCATTAATTATCTTCTTAATCATTACTAAAGCCTCATCATAATCCTTACTATCACATAAAAAAGATAACGTTTCCATCATAAAACTAATAACTACCTCCTGAACTAAACCACATTTTCTAATCTCTTCCTCTAATTCATTTGCACAATTAGCACAATCCAATCCAATAATTCTAAACTTATACCTCTTCATTATATCTCCACTTTCTTTTCCTATTTTTTATGATTAATATGCTCTAAACCAATTTCAAACAACTTCACAATATGATCATCATCCAAAGAATAATAAACCTCTTTTCCATTTCTTCTACATTTAACAATCCCACTTCTTCTTAAAGTTGCCAACTGATGAGACACTGCTGATTTTGTCATACTAAGTACATTAGCAATATCACAAACACACATTTCCCTCTTATCTAAAGCAAACAATATCCGACACCTCGTCGTATCACCAATTAACTTAAATAAATCAGCTAAATTATTAAACGTATATTCATCTGGCATACTATTAACAACTTCACAAACAGCTTCCCGATGAATAATATTACAATCACATACAAACTCATTCTTAGTCATATTAGCCTCCATAACAGTTGAATATCTTCTCAACTATCTATATTATAGTTGAATACTCATTCATTTGTCAATATATATTATGCTATATTCTAAATTTTATCAATTTCATCACTATTATTACTAAATATTTTTCTAATCCGCTCCCTCATTACCATCTCTAAATTATAACTATTAACTTGTCTTATATGATTAACCCAACTATTAAAACTAAGTATCATTTTCTTTTTATCTAATATCCACTTATTATAATATTTTCTCCATAACTTAATCTTCTTTCTTATCATCTTTTTACTACTATTTCTTACCAACTTATGTGTCTCATATATTCGGTAACCACAAAAATTAACCCCAAGACTACTCGGATAACACCTACTCTTCTTATTAAGTTCTAATCCTAGCCTTCCTCTAAAAATGACTTAATTAACTGAAAAAACATTTTTCCCTCTTCTTTACTCTCACAAAGAATTACCATATCATCCATATACCTAACATAATATTTTATTTTAAACCTATCCTTAACATAATAATCTAACTCATTTAAATATATATTAGCAAAATACTGTGAAGTATAATTCCCAATAGGTATACCTTCATATCCCTCATCATAAATAAATAATTTCGTTAACCAAAGTAACTTCTTATCACTAATATACTTCTTCATAATACTAAATAATATATCCCTATCTATATTATAAAAATACTTCTTAATATCTAACTTTAAAATAAAATAAGAGCTATGTTTCCTTTTCATTGCTCTCATATACTTACATACCATTTTCCACGCATATTGCGTTCCTTTACCATCAATACAGGCACAATTAGTATTAATAAATTTAGGTACAATATATGGTTTAATAAACTCATAAATATACCATTGTTGTACTATTCTATCTATATAAGGTAAACACTTAATTATTCTTTCTTTAGGTTCATATATCTTAAAAGTCCTATATTTCCCCAATTTATAGCTTCCATTTTTTAAATTATCAAAAATATTAGTTATATTATTCCCCAAATCAACCTCAAATCTAAGTAACTCCATTCGTGTATTTTTTCCAACTCTTGCTCTATTATGAGCCTCTATTAAACTATCAAAAGAAGTTTCTTATCAAAAGAATTCTTTATTGTTAACGACACAACTTAATCCATCCTCCAAGTAAATTTCCAATATTACTTATCTTCTTACTCTAAGCTCGATAATTATTCCCATTAATATACTTCTTCTTATAAGATAACCTAATCAATACTTTTAATATCTTCATATCAGTATCTAAATCATTCAAAATATTAATTCTCTTCCCCTTATTAAACTCTTTATTAGCCATAATTATCTTCTTCATTCCCAAATAAGTATTATTCTTAATATTACTAACTAAAGATAGTTTCTCACACTTTGGATATTTTAAAACAATATTTTCCATATAATAAATTAATTCCATATACTGTTTATAAATCATTAACCCTTCTACATCATTCATCTAATTTCTCCTTAAAACCACATAAAATATTTATTGCTTTTAATGGCGTTAATTTATTAACATCAAGATCCCTAATCTTCTTAATTATTTCCTCTTCTACATTTTTAGAATTATCTACAATTTCTATCTCTATTCCTAAATTATTAAATACTCTCATATACTTATCAAAACTATTTAAAGGAAATCCACATTTATATATATCACCCTCTAATTTAATTAAATTAAAAGGAACTATTTTACTAATCCTTATAGCATCTTCATCTATAAAAATATAAAATATTCCACTCTTAAACAAATAGCACTTATCCCTATTTTCATCTTTCTTTTTTAAATACTTAAGATATAATCTACCCATAATTACTCCTTAAAACAATATTTAGCGTAAATTCCCATTTTCATCATTTTACTACTCACAGGAATTTACTGTTAATGTATTTAATTAACCACCAGTGATTAATTAGGAATAAAACCTCTACGATAAACCATACTTGTAACGTCCTTAAACTATTACTTTGACTGAAGGTATCTAGTACCTTATATATTGTAGTCACGAAGAAAGCACCACACGAAATCCGACACTGTCGCCGCCAAGTCCATCATTGTTGTTAGAAAGGAAGGCGCCCGCCTCGGCTTCGTTGTTGTTGTTACCACTGCGTTTGAACCACGGGTTGTTGGAATTAACAAAGTTCGCGTTAACGGTTTTATCCCTTATGCCCTATTCATTAATAGGGCATATTCCCTTTTCCCCCTAATTATTTCTATTTTTCCATATCACCACCATACCCTGGTGTCCATTTTGCAAAAAAAGAGGCAAAATGAACACCCTATTATTCATATTTTACTACCCCATAGTTATTCTTTAGCCTTGACTAATTATCTTGCCTCGCAAGAGCAAGTCGCTATCGCTCCCTACGAAGAAAGCACCACACGAAATCCGACACTGCCGCCGCCAAGTCCCTCAAGGCTGTCAGAAAGGAAGGCGCCCGCCCCGGCCCCGTAGCTGCGGCGCCCACTGCGTTCGAACCACGGGTTGCTGGAATCAACAAAGTACGCGTAATCATTATACCATCCAGCAGTTTCTGATAAAGCGTGTCCCCCACAAGTTGCTATTGTACATAACGCCATATTACTCTCATAGTCTCCAGTAAATTGAGTTTCACTATATAAGTCATAATACTTAGATGGTGGAAGAGTTGTAAAACCAGACCTACCTACTTTCTGATTAAAGTTACCCATCACATATTCAGCTGCTCCTCCAGACATATCAAATATGCCACTAATATTTCCTGTTGTACTTTGCGGGTATGTCGTTGCTCCCCCATACGCTATTTCACAAGATGAAGTAGATCCCCCATTAACTGATGATGCACCACAACCAGTTAAAGTACCATTATTCCAATAATTATTTATTCTTATTTCACTATTTATTCCATATTTAGAGTGCGATAAATATGCCACAGCTCCCCATTCACTATTCTTCATCATATGAGAGTCTGTTGATGAACTAAGTCCATATGTACTATTCCCAGTAAATGTTACATTACCACTAGATAATGTTCCTCCAGAAAACTTTAAAGCTGTTTGAAACTGATTGGCTACATTCTGGCTTCTTAAACTTGATGTATTAGGTTTTATTGTCGGATTATCATAAACGCTTCCAGATGAACCACCACCACTTGCAGTTTTATTTATTTTTTCTTTATTACCATATAAAGGCAACTGCGATGGAAAATATTCTTTACTAAAATCAAAACTCTTAGGTTCCGCTCCACCACTGGAAGTTTTCTCAGTTGTTTCAAACTTCCCTACCCATATTCCTGACAACTGCTTATTACCAAACGTAAAGGCTGGATGAGTTAAATATTCTCCCACAGAATTTCCTGTTGAAATAGAAGTAACTTCTTCAAATTTTATATCTATTTCTTGTTCATTACCTGTAGCACTTACTTCTGTTGTCCATATCCTGTATTTATATCTAGGTATCCATACAAAATATGCCAAAATATCATCTTCAGATATAACCCCTCCTACATGTGTCTTATAATAATTATAATCTTTACTATTATCTGCTATTGTTCTTAAATCATTATTTATCTTGTTTATGCCTATATTCTTATTTTTATAAGAACTCTCCTGTATTTCCGAAGTATTATCCACTAAAACTGCATTAGCCCATTTCTTATTACTATAATCATACCAGTTATCATCATCCGTTGATGCCACCGTCACTGTTCCATCATTACTAATAATTACCGGTACCAATCCATCATATATTTCTGGAGCATTAGGAGAAGGTGCTCCTTGATTATTACATTCTCCCCCAAGTGATAAATTAAATGTCTGATTCATCGTCTCTATAC
>OIYV01000951.1_pt1 | contig 14767 bp, 10 predicted proteins | sample 1588251 | NCBI WGS metagenome assembly OIYV01 (sample SAMN03283282) | human gut metagenome | biome: human-associated habitat; material: feces | host: Homo sapiens | place: Peru | collected 2012
GTTAAGCCTCTTACACATTGTAAGTTCACAACAATTTATGTAGAAACAGAATAAAGATAGAACCCCAGGTATGAATATGTCATACTTGGGGATTCTTTTCTATTACAAATTTCGTGGTAGATCTTTATGTGAATCATAACCTGAGATATAATTAATAATAGTTTACTAAATAAGATCAGTTATGATTATGGAGGTGTACTTTATGGCAAGTGAAGTACTTTTGAATGAATTAAGAAGTATTAAGAAAGAATTGGAAAAAAGCAAGAAAAAGGTGGCAGATGAAAGTGTATTCGAGTATTTAGCAATGCAGTTTTTCTGTTATAAAATTAAGAATATAGAGCCTAAGTTGTATGATATTGAAAGTTCTATTACCAATGGTTCAAATGATGGTGGTATTGATTTTGTATATTATGATGATGAAGAACCTAAAGTTGTGTTGGGACAATGCAAATATACAGAAAATATGAAATTGAATGATATCATATCTGAATTAAATAAAATGAGTAGTACTGTAGAAAATTTCAAGAAGGCTAATACAGGTACATATAATAAGAAACTTAAAACTAATCTGCAAAACGCATTAGATAGATTACCTGATGAAAGTGCAGGAAATGTTGAGTATTGTATCTTTACTACATCAGATATAAATCAAAATGATGTCACTAACAAACTTCATGCAGAAAATAATCTATATTCAAAAGATATGGTATCAGTTTATGGTGTGAGTGAAATCAATTCACAGATTAAAGAATTGATTGAAAAAGCTAAAACTGTAAATGAGTATAAGATAGAAATTGATCATCCACATAATGTATTGCAATATGAAACTGATAATGTATCAGGAATCATGGTCAACATGTCTTCAGAATCTCTTGTTCGTATGTATGATAAGTTTAAGGATGAAGGTTTGTTTGATTTAAATATTAGAAAATACATTAAGAATAAAACTGTTGATGAAGGCATCAAGGAAACACTAGACAAAGAAAGAGACAATTTCTGGTTTTATAATAACGGTCTAACAATTGCATGTAGTGAATACGTTTTGGATGGTAATAAAGTTAAACTTTATGATTTTTCAATTGTTAATGGTGGACAGACTACTAATAGAATTGGTAATTATAAAGGGAGCAATACTAACAAATTTTATCTTCCTTGTAAGATTATAAGTATTAAGAATAATGATCAAAAGCTTTATTCTAAGATAGCTGAGGCTACAAACTCTCAAAAACCAATTAACCCAAGAGACTTAAAATCAAATTCTCCTGAAATGAAGATGCTGCAGAGATGGCTTGGAAAAGAAGGTATTTATCTAGAAATTAAACGTGGTGAAAAGAGAAAACGTAATACAAGAAATATAAAAAACGATGAGCTTGGTCAGCTATTACTTTCATTTGGATATCAGCAGCCTGGTACAGCTAGAAGTGGTAAGAGAAGTATATTTGAGAATAAGCCACTTTATAATAAACTGTATAGGGTGAATTATGAGAAGGATCCAAATAAAAAAGAGTTTATCCTTGATTTGATTAAGTTGTCGGAAGATTATACAATAATAGAAGCAGATTTAAAGAATGGGACTACAATTTCAGACGATGAGAAGATTGTCTTAAGTAATGCGAAGTATGTCATTTTCTCTTTATTAGGATTATCATATTTTCTTGTAAATGAGGATTATTCACGTGATGATTTAAATAATGATATTTCTGTATTGAAGAGTCCAGATTTAGTATATTCGAAGTTTATTTCTAATTATAAAGCTGATGATTATCAAGAAAGGCTCAAATCATTAATTGAAATGATATTAGATTCATTATGTGATACGTATGAGAATTGTGTATCACGTAATGAGGTAACAAGTATAAGTAATTTGTTTAAAACGGATAAGAAATACAGGGAAAGCATAGTAAAGGATTTTTTAAATGTTATTAATAAGAGAACTATGAAAAATGAATTTATAAGTGCTTGTGAGATTTTCAAAAGATAGTTTATGGCAGGTCTTCCTTGTCAAGATGAGAACGGTTTTTGCCGTTCTTTTTTATTATAGTAGAAAAATACAATTCTTTGTTTTAACACCTTATATAAGGGATTGTAGAGACTTATGTGAAAGCAAGCATTTGAAAAGTAATATATAATATATCTATTAGGGAGTGATAGATTTTGAAAAGCAGATTTATTAAGTGAATAAAAGTTGCTGTAACTTCAGCAATATTGAAATATTAATAATTATAATTTAAAATATTAGATAGATGTATTTTAAATAAAATATTCTAGAATAATGCAAATTCGGAGGGTTAAGTAATGGCGACAAGTAATAATGCTAATATAGGATTTGAAAAACAAATATGGGATGCAGCTTGTGTTCTTTGGGGACATATTCCAGCAGCTGATTATAGAAAAGTAATTGTAGGACTCATCTTCTTGCGTTATATCTCTAGTGCCTTTGAAAAGCGATACTTACAGCTTGTAGAAGAAGGCGATGGATTTGAAGATGATAGAGATGCTTATACAGAAGAAAATATTTTCTTTGTACCTGAAGAAGCACGTTGGAGTACAATTTCTGCTGCGGCACATGAACCAGAAATTGGGAAAGTAATTGATGATGCCATGAGAGCAATTGAAAAAGAAAATACGAGTCTTAAAAATGTTCTTCCTAAAATTTATGCAAGTCCAGATTTAGATAAGCGAGTTTTAGGTGAAGTAGTAGATTTATTTACTAATATGGATATGGGAGACACAGAAGATAGTAAGGATCTTCTTGGTAGAACGTATGAATATTGTATTCAGCAGTTTGCAGCTTATGAAGGTGTAAAGGGTGGAGAATTCTATACTCCATCAAGTATTGTAAAAACTATAGTTGCTATATTAAAACCTTTTAAGAACTGTAGAGTGTATGATCCATGCTGTGGTTCTGGAGGTATGTTTGTTCAGAGTGCAAAGTTTATACAGGCACATAGTGGTAAACGTGGAGAAATAGCAGTTTATGGTCAGGAATCAAATGCTGATACTTGGAAAATGGCTAAAATGAATATGGCTATTCGTGGAATTGATGCTGATTTTGGTCCATATCAAGCAGATACTTTCTTTAATGATTTACATAAAACATTAAAAGCTGATTTTATTATGGCTAATCCGCCCTTTAACCTTTCTAACTGGGGACAGGAGAATCTTAAAGATGATGTTCGTTGGAAATATGGTACACCACCTGCAGGAAATGCCAACTATGCTTGGATTCAGCATATGATACATCACTTAGCACCAAATGGAAAAATTGGTTTAGTGCTTGCTAATGGAGCATTATCTGCTCAAAGTAGTGGTGAAGGTGAAATTAGAAAGAATATCATAAATGCTGATCTTATTGAAGGTATTGTGGCATTACCAACACAGTTATTCTATAGTGTTACAATTCCCGTAACTCTATGGTTTATATCAAAAAATAAAAAACAAAAAAATAAAACTCTATTTATTGATGCTCGTAAAATGGGACATATGGTAGATCGTAAACATAGAGATTTCTCAGATGATGATATTCAAAAATTAGCAGATACTTTTTCTCAGTTTCAAGATGGTACTCTTGAAGATGTTAAGGGATTTTGTGCTGTAGTAGATACAAACGAAATTGAAAAACAAGATTATATTCTTACACCTGGTAGATATGTTGGTATTGAAGAAGTAGAAGAGGATGATGAACCATTTGAAGAGAAAATGGCTCGTTTAACATCTGAATTATCAGATATGTTTAAGAAGAATCATGAACTTGAGGAAGAAATAAGAAAGAATTTAGAGGCTATTGGATATGAAATATAGACTTGGAGAAATTGCAGAAATAACTATGGGTCAATCTCCGAAATCTCAATATTATAATAATACAGGTGATGGTATTCCGTTTTTGCAGGGAAATAGAACATTTGGATTTAAAAAACCTATTTTTGATACATATACAACACATATTACAAAAACTGCTAAAGCTGGAGATGTAATTATGAGTGTCAGAGCACCTGTTGGAGATTTAAATATTACTCCCGAGGATATCTGCATAGGGCGTGGTGTATGTTCTTTAAGAATGAAAAATGGAAATCAAGAATTTTTATATTATATGATGAAGTATTATGTAAATCATTTGCTTAAAAAGGAAAGTGGAACAGTATTCGGTTCTGTAAATCGCCATGATATTGAGACTTTAGAGATTGATATTCCTGAAGATGAAAATGTTCGGAAGAAGATAGCTCGATATTTATCTATGATTGATGAAAAGATAGAACTAAATTCTTCTATAAACAATAATTTAGAGCAGCAAGCATTAGCTCTGTTTAAGCAATATTTTATGGATTATGCACCGTATGATGGAATTACTCCGTCTGAATGGAGAGGAGTTTCGCTAGACGATGTATGTACTAAAATTACTGATGGATCACACTATAGTCCAGCGGATTCTCCAGATTCCCCATATCCTATGTATTCTGTTAAGGATATGGAAACATACGGCTTTAACTCATCTTCGTGCAAACATATTACAAAAGAAGATTTTGCCAAAATGCAAAAGAATGATTGTATTCCACTGTTGAACGACATCTTAGTAGCCAAAGACGGAAGTTATTTAAAAGAAATCTTTATCTGTTCGGAGCAGAAGGATGAAGCTATTCTTTCATCAATTGCAATCGTTAGACCGAATACACAAATTGTTATTCCAGAAATTCTTCTCTATCTTCTCAAACAACCTTCCGTCAGAAAAGACGTTGGCGATAACTATGTTTCGGGATCTGCATTGCCAAGGATAGTCCTTAAAGACTTCAAAAAATATCGTTTCATGCTTCCTCCGATTGAAGAACAGCAGAAAATAGGTTCTGTGCTTCACGCGATTAGAATGCAAATTAAAACAAATGTTGACGAAATACACAACTTGTCATCCTTACGTGATACACTTTTGCCAAAGCTAATGTCCGGAGAGATTGATACATCGGACAATGAACTTTAAGCCACTAAATTATTGTTTATCATATATATTAGTTGTAATTCCTAAGAGTGGAGGGAGTTAAAAATGTAGGACTTCCACTCCATAGTAGTTCTCAACAAATAGAAAAAGGAGAATTAACTATGAAACAAGATTTAATTACGGATGTAGTTCAAAGAATGTTGCCTTATTTGAACAATGCTCAAACTAAAAAATTACAAGATGTTTTGTCTTATGTTCTATTAGAGTATGATGTTATTGAAAATCAAAACAAAGATAGTGATTTGCAACAAAATTTTGTAGAGTTATTTCTTTCAGCAAAACGTATAGAAGGTTGTTCAGAGAAGTCTCTAAAATATTATAAGATGACTATTGAAGCAATGATAGATGAGCTAGACAAAGATATAAGACATATTGTAACTGATGATATTCGAGGATATTTAACTGAATATCAGAAAAAGAAGAAATCGAGTAAAGTTACGATTGATAACATTCGTCGTATATTATCCAGTTTTTTCTCATGGTTAGAAGATGAAGATTACATATTAAAAAGTCCAGTACGACGTATTCATAAAGTAAAGACAGGTATGATTATCAAGGAAACATTTTCTGATGAAGCGTTGGAACTTATGAGAGACAATTGCAAAGAAATAAGAGATTTGGCAATGATTGATATGCTGGCTTCAACAGGTATGCGTGTCGGCGAAATGGTGTTGCTCAATAGAAACGATATTGATTTTAACGAACGAGAATGTATCGTATTCGGTAAAGGAAATAAGGAGCGAGTGGTCTATTTTGACGCACGAACAAAGATACATTTGCAAAATTACTTAAACAGCAGAACCGATGACAACCTTGCACTTTTTGTATCGCTGAAAGCACCGCACGAAAGACTGAAAATCGGCGGTATAGAAACAAGGCTCAGAGAATTCGGAAAGCAATTAGGACTGCACAAGGTACACCCACACAAATTCAGGCGTACCCTTGCAACTATGGCAATAGATAAAGGAATGCCCATTGAGCAACTGCAACAGCTCTTAGGGCATAGAAAGATAGATACGACCTTGCAGTACGCAATGGTAAAACAAAGCAATGTAAAAATTGCTCATCGAAAATATATCGGATAGAGAGGAAAACTATTATGGCTGAATGGAAAGAGTACACGGTGGCAGATGTTATTTCAACTGTTATTGATTATAGAGGAAAGACTCCCAAAAAGTTGGGTGGAGATTGGAGCAATTCGGGATATAGAGCTTTATCTGCTAAGAATATCAAAACAGGAAAGATTGTTCAGTCTGACAGTATCAGATATGTTTCGGAAGATATGTATAGATGTTGGATGAAAGAAGAAGTACAAAAAGAAGATATTCTTATAACATCAGAAGCTCCATATGGTCAGATATACTATTGGAATAGCGATGAAAAAATTGTTTTGAGCCAAAGACTATATGCTGTTAGAATCAATCAACAATTCTATCCCAAATATGTTTATTTTTATATGACATCTTCTTTCTTTCAAGCGGAACTTGATGGTAGAGCAACGGGCACAACTGTTTTGGGATTACGACAACCGGAATTATTAAAATGCAAAATTTTTGCACCCGACTTTCAAGAACAAAAAAGAATTGCAGATACACTATGGTGTTTAGAACAAAAAATAAACAACAATGAAGCGATAAACAATAATTTAGTGGCTTAGAGTACTATATCAGAGACATCAAGTTCACCAGACATTAATTTAGGCAATAAGTTGTCTCGTAAGTCGGAAAGGCGTATATTTTCAGCTTGCAGGAATTCTATTTCTTGATGCATCGGCAGTGCTAAGTCGTGAAATCTCTGTATAATATTGAGATCACTATGCAAGTTTAGCTGTTTTATTAAAACTTGACTTATATTCTGCTGTGCAGAACCTACCGCAAGATTTATGAATTTTTGCTGTGACTCATATGCAATCTGAAACAGGTATGTATATGGATAATTTTCGTTACAGAGAAGTGCACAGACTGCTTGGTTACAGGTCATCGGTTTTGAAATAATACCATATGCTCCCACAGTAGCGCCATACATAGCAATCAAAACACTGTGCTCTGGCAAAAGTTTCACAGATGATTTTTTTATTGCTAAATCGTTAATATGCTCCTCAGTTTCATGAATATAATTTCCAAGCAGTTCTTTGGATTTCACCCAACAAATTGAACTGTCAGAATAATATTCATCATGCTTCCGCGAAGGCGTTCCTCCGGATGTTGTAGCAACAACATCTCCAAGAGGTGTATCCATAGCAGAATTACAAAAAAGCCTTAAATAGAGTACATGTAGTTGCTGAAGTAAATTATTGTTTATCTTCAAATCATAAAAACGAAAGGATAAGATTATTATGACTAAAATAACTGTAGACATAGAATATATAAAAGACCAATTAAAGAAAATTGGATATGAAATATCTGATTGCATTCAAAGAGAAAACAACGGCTTAAATTGGCAATTAAAATTCAACAACAGTGGAGCTAGTGTAACAATCTATGATTCCAATAAAGTAAAAAATACTGTTGTTAATGGGAAAATTGATAAAGAAGAAAAAGATGGACTAAAGGAGATTATTGATGGGATTAAGGCAAAGGAATTTGTTGTAGATCCTTTAAATGAAGAAATAATTTCTTTGATAAGAAGCCGCAAAGAAGACTATTATTATGATTTTAAAAGACAATTTCATAAAAAAGATGAAGATTTACTTTATGATATAATATGTTTATCAAATAATCTTGAGAATAAAGATGCCTATTTAATAATTGGCGTTACGGATGATTTTGAAGTAATTGGAATTGATGAAACTTGTAAATCAAACAATATATATGACTTTATAAAGAGTAAAAAATTTGCAGGAGACTTTAAACCTGAGATTGAAATAAAAAACATCTATCATAAATATAAAAAACTCATGGTTATAAAATGTAAAGCCGCAAAACATGTTCCTTATTATTTGATAGAAAGATATGGTGGAATCAAGGACAATACTATATATACAAGAGTGGGTGATACAAATACACCTAAAGATAGAAGTGCAAGTTATAATGAAATAGAAAAACTATGGCGTATTCATTTTGAAAGAGAACATGAATAACGAGTGAGGAGGGGTATTATGTCAGGGCTATATAAGGAAGCTGATTATGAAAATTCAATTATCGAGTTATTTAGAAATGATTTAGGTTATGAGTATGTGTATGGGCCTGATATAGAAAGGGATTTTTATAGTCCGTTATATGATGATGTCTTAATTGATTCATTGTATCGCTTGAATAGAGATTTACCTGAAGATGCTATTCAGGATGCATTATTCAAATTAAAGAATATTGAGAATGGTGAACTAGTACAAAAGAATTCAGTATTTATGGATTACTTACAAAATGGTATTCCTGTTCGATATTTAATTGATGGTGAAGAGTCTTCATCTATTGTTTATTTAGTTGACTATAATAATCCTGATAATAACTCCTTTATTATTGCTAACCAATGGACTTTTATTGAAAATAGTAAGAAAAGACCAGATATCATACTATTTTTAAACGGTTTGCCAATTGTATTAGTAGAGTTAAAATCTCCCTCAAGAGAAGAAACTGATGCTTCAGAAGCATATAGACAACTTCGTAATTATATGAAGGAGATTCCTTCAATGTTTGTGTATAATGCTATATGTGTGATGAGTGATCAATTAACTACTAAAGCAGGTACCATAACTTCAGGTGAAGATCGTTTTATGGAATGGAAAACAAAAGATGGTAGTTATGAAAATACACAGTATGCTCAATTTGATACTTTCTTTGAAGGAATATTTATAAAAGATAGATTTCTTGACATTATTAAAAACTTTATTTGTTTTTCTAATGAAGGAATAAAGTCATTTAAGATTCTAGCAGGGTATCATCAGTATTTTGCCGTAAAAAAAGCTATAGAGTCTACTAAGCATGCAACTGTTACAGATGGAAAAGGTGGTGTGTTCTGGCATACACAGGGTAGTGGTAAATCATTATCTATGGTGTTTTATGCACACTTATTACAATCAGCCTTGAATAGTCCAACAATAGTTGTCATAACAGATAGAAATGATCTTGATGATCAGTTGTATGGTCAATTTGCTAAGTGTAAAGATTTCTTAAGACAAGAACCACTGCATGCAGAAAGTAGAGAAAATTTAAAAAAATTACTATCTGGTAGAAAAGTAAATGGTATTATTTTTACTACAATGCAGAAGTTCGAGGAGTCACATGAAGCAATTTCAGAAAGAAAGAATATTGTAGTAATGGCTGATGAAGCACATCGTAGTCAATATGGTCTTACAGAAAAAGTAGATTCAAAAACTGGTAGAATTAAAATTGGTGTTGCACGTGCTATTAGAAATACACTGCCTAATGCAACATATATTGGATTTACTGGAACACCAATCTCTTCTAAAGACCGTAGTACACGTGAAGTATTTGGTGATTACATAGATATCTATGATATGACACAAGCGGTAGAAGATGGTGCAACACGTCCAGTTTATTATGAAAGTCGTGTTATTAAACTCAATCTTGATAAAGAAACATTGAAGCTCATAGATGATGAATATGATCTTATGGCTGAAAATGCTGATAGAGAAGTTATTGAAAGAAGTAAAAAAGAACTTGGTAGAATGGAAGCTATTCTTGGTAATGATAATACTCTTGATTCTCTTGTAACTGATATCTTAGATCATTATGAAAATAATAGAGAGAATTTACTGACAGGAAAAGCAATGATTGTTGCTTATTCACGTACTATTGCCATGAAAATCTATAAGAGAATTTTAGAGTTACGTCCACAGTGGACGGAAAAAGTAGCAGTGGTCATGACTTCCAGCAACAAGGACCCAGAGGAATGGCGCGGGATTATTGGTAATAAGAGACATAAAGAGAAACTCGCAAAGAAGTTTAAAGATAATGACAGTCCTTTAAAAATTGCTATTGTAGTTGATATGTGGCTTACAGGATTTGATGTTCCTTCTCTAGCTACTATGTATGTATACAAACCAATGTCTGGGCATAATTTGATGCAGGCAATTGCACGAGTAAACCGTGTCTTTGAGGATAAAGAAGGTGGATTAATAGTAGATTATGTAGGTATTGCATCAGCTTTAAAGAGAGCGATGAAAGACTATACATCTAGAGATAAAAAGAATTATGGTGATACAGATGTATCTAAAGTTGCATTACCAAAATTCTATGAAAAACTATCAATCTGCCAGGATAAACTCCATGGTTTTGATTATTCTAAATTCCATACAGGAACAGATTTGGAAAGATCAAAGACTATAAGTGGTGCAGTTAACTTCATTATGGATAGAGAACGTGTAGAAGATAAAAATTCATTTGTTCAAGAAGCACTATTACTTCATCAGGCATTATCTTTATGTTCGTCTTTAGTGGATGAACATAATCGTATAGAAGCAGCTTTCTTTGAATCAGTTCGTGTATTGGTATTGAGACTTACTAATTCAGGTGAAGGAAAGAAAATATCATTACTAGAAATGAATGCAAGAATAAATGAATTACTTAAGCATAGTATTAAAAGTGATGGAGTAATTAATCTGTTCTCTGACGTAAAAGAAGAATTCTCTATTTTTGATCCTACTTTCTTACAAGAAGTAGCAAATATGAAAGAAAAGAATCTTGCAGTAGAATTATTAAAGAAATTAATTGCTGATCAGGTAAGTATTTATCGAAAGACGAATATTGTAAAATCTGAGAAGTTTAGTGAGATTATGCAAAAATCACTTAATGCATATTTAAATGGTATGCTTACTAATGAAGAAGTTATTGAAGAAATGTTGAATCTTGCTAAGCAGATTACAATAGCTCAAAAAGAGGGTGAGAAATTAGGACTTACTTCTGATGAATTAGCCTTCTATGATGCATTAACAAAACCACAAGCAATAAAAGACTTTTATGAAAATGAAGAACTCATTGCTATTACAAAGGAATTGACTGAAACATTACGTAAAAATAAAACAATTGATTGGCAAAAGAGAGAGTCAGCAAGAGCTAGAATGCGTATGTTAATCAAAAAACTATTAAAAAAGCATAAGTATCCACCAGAAGGGATGGAAGATGCAGTTCAGACAGTTATTAGTCAGTGTGAGCTTTGGACTGATAATGTTATGGAAGTGTAGTTATAATTTCTGAGAAGTCTTCAGAAGATAAGCTACTTTCATTACTGAGTAAGTATTTGTATGAAAAAGTTTTGAAATGAAGGACGATTAGTCAGAATATGACTTGATCGTCCTTTTTAGTGTACTATTTAATTTAACGCTTACGCTACTTTAAGTATTCCTGATTTAAAATCTAATTGAATGCAAGTTATAAAGTAAGGAATTAAGTGAAAATAGCGCTATGAAGTAGTCAAAGTAGTTTTAAATCGGTTATTTTTTATTATTTTAGAAGAATGTTCATCGTTCCTAATATTGATGTGAATTCGCTATTATAATCAGGACTCAACAATTTGTTTGTAGTATGTTCTGTATAATCAATAATATGTAATTGAGAAAAACTATTATATTTTCCTTTTTCCTCGTCTTTAATTGTAGTTGTGAGGATACACTGTTTATTCAATTTGATAAATAAATCTAAAGCACGTTTTTCCTTTTCTGTTGATAAATCTTCTGCTCTAAATGAATCCATTATTATCGGACATTCATGCTTAATAGCTCTAAATGTAGCTAATAATTTAGATATATAAAAGACTGTTTCTTCACTTCCAGATATAACAGCACCTTTTTTGGTAAAAATATCATTGTATTTTTTGTCAGTAGTTCCTTCAATTACATTACTTATTGTATTCATATCTTCAATAAATTTTTGAAAGAATTTCTGTCTTTTTTCTTTTGCTTCTTCTGAGATTTTAGCTCCAGAGTCTAGTTCTCCTTGAAGTTTAGTAATCTGATTATCTATTTCTGCTATTGCTGAATCTATTTCTTTAATGTTTGTAAAGCCTGACTTAAAAGCAACAATGTTTTCTATCGTAACATCATCTTCTTCCATAACACGATTCAACTCTATTTGAAACTTATTAATTTCAGCATCATAACGAGATATATCTTCAGTATAGTTATCTATTTTTTCCATTATAGAATCTATAATGTGTTTTCTCATTTCTGGTGTGGATACATCAAAGGAGTACGAATTTTTTCCCTGTCCTTTATAGGCAATATTTGTAGAATTACAATCCATACACCTTAATTCACCAACTTCAATATTGAGATTTAATGAATTAAGCTCTCTTAATGTTGAATTCCAAAGAGCTCTTTTTGAAGCAGATTTACTTCGAACTTTTTTTAATTTTGATATTTTTTCTGTTGTGTTTTCAATATCAGCAACTTTTTGATTAAAAGCATCTTTATCCTTAATATGACTTATATACTCTGTTGCTGCTGAATGACTTTTATAAAAATCAGATAAGTCAAGTTTATCTTTTCTTGCAGCACGTAATGACTCCAGTTCTCTTTTGATTCGATATTCATCATCAGATGAAATATTTTCAACTGATACACCCGAATAGGACAATAACATATTTTTAAAATCATCTTTATGGTAGTATCCTGGATTGAAAATATTTGAGGTGTTTTTGGCATCTTGACCAACAAAAAATAACTGAATAAACAGTTCCAAATCTGATAAATGTTGTTTTCCTCGAAATTGAAATTCTGGAAGCTCAAATATTTCCTTTGTCCAATAACGTTTCAATTCTGAGATACCATCAAGCATATGTAATACGTTATCCGTTTGAACAATGAACGAATCTCCTTTTCTGATAATCTCATAATCTTTACCGTTCTGTTCAAATTTCAAGTAATAATAATAGTTTTTGTAGTCAAATGAATCAGGAAATATTGGTTTATTACCAATGGCATAAAGCATTGATTGTATTAAAATGGTTTTTCCCTTATTATTATCATCACTCAAAATGATATTCACTCCATCGGAAATTCTTTTTTCTATATATGATTCTTCATTGTTTCCCAAAGCAATAGTTTTTATTATCATTTTTGAATTCCCTCCTTAGTTTTTGCAATGAAATATTTAATAGATAGTGCATCAAAGTCAGGACACTGTTCAATTATTTCATCATCGATTTTATTATATATATGATCGATAGTTTCATCTGGCTTTTCGATAATGAGAGAATATATTTTGTCAAATAATGACCAAAATCCCTGCGCAGCTGATTTATTAAATAAGGCTCGGCATAAAGAAGCCTTACACTTATCTAACATATCTTTTGCCCTTTCACTTGGAAATTTAGTATATATTTCTAAAAAAGGAAGAGGGATACCGTCTGATAAAGGATCTGTATTTAGAATCCTTTGAATAACCAGAAGTCTTATTTCATTTGTTGTTAAATGTCTGCCATATGATAATACTTCATCTGCATTATCAATAATAACACCCTCTACTAATGTATTTTTCTTTTCAGATTGTTTATTTCTAATTTCATTAAATATAGATAGTAGTTCAGTGTCAGATGGAATAATTGCTGGATGTTTTTCTATTATTTTTTTAATATACTCCTCTGGCGTTTTATCATCAATTACAAACCATACCACTTTTAGAAAGTTCTCTATTTTATCATCATCAATGTCAGAAGCAGATATATATTCCTTTTTGTTGCATTCATCAACTAATCCAGCTTTTATACTCCTTAATGCAGTATTATTTACATTATTTATTGTAAATACTGATTGAGTAGAATCTTTTCTGAAAGTATTAGGTACACCACCTAAAAAAATAATATATTCAACAAATTGCAAATCACTCACGAAATTTTTGTAAAGTGTAACTAACTCTCTTCCAATAGTTTTTGCACTACCATTTTTTGATGCTTTTGATTGAACATCCCATAGTTTTCTTGCAGCACTGTCCATTCCAGTAATATCATTGAAAAAATCAACGACAAAAAAGTGCATTTTTGTGCTATCTTCTCTATAATTCATTAAATACAGCAATGCTTTTGTTTCACCTTCTGCAGCAGATTTTCTAAGCTTCTCTGACGATCTTACTTCATATGACATTACATTACCACCTACTAATACCGATTTTCTTAATTATACAAGCTACATGCCATGTGCTTTTCTTCTTCAATTCTACCATAAACTCACTATTAATCATTAATTTTTTTATATTTTTATTTTACTTCACTGTAAAACATCCTTTGAGTGTTTCGTTATATAGAGGGGTACACATAAAGAGCAAGATACAATGTTTAACAGTATTGTCGTTTGGCATCAACAGATTATAATCTTTAAGAGCATTACTATTGCTGCATGAGTATTTTTATTATTAGAGTAGCTATTCCGATAAGATTGATCAACTAACTTATCCAGTATGCAAATCCCTAGAACGGTTTAACACCTGTTCTTTTTATAGTGTGCCGGGCATGGCACTAATTCAGTCGGAGATAAACCGACCACAGGTATTTACCGCCAAGTGTAGTGAACCACAAGCCGATACCATAAAGGTAGGAGTGAAGGAAGTGGTGTAGCAATTCCTTTGAGCGTACGAACAGAAACTTGATATAAGGCTAAATGGTGGATAAGGTTGCTCAACAAACCGAAGTCCTAAAGGTAAACGTAAAACCAAGAGAGTAGATCAAGACGTTGTGAAGGAAATAGGATTAGTGAATTACCCCGGGAGGCCTCACAGGCAATGAAGTCCAATATCTTTAAAATCAGTGATGGTAAGTTGTGCGATAAAAAGCTCACTGTGAGGAGTCAGCTGAGGTCATAGTAGGTGTCTCACCAACACCAAAGGACCT
>OIYV01000952.1_pt1 | contig 14748 bp, 9 predicted proteins | sample 1588251 | NCBI WGS metagenome assembly OIYV01 (sample SAMN03283282) | human gut metagenome | biome: human-associated habitat; material: feces | host: Homo sapiens | place: Peru | collected 2012
AGGACGATCCATGGAAACGAAAAAATACGGTCTGAACGAATTGCGGGAGATGTATCTCTCCTTCTTTGAAAGCAAGGGACACCTGCGCCTGCCCAGCTTCCCGCTGGTTCCGCAGCACGACAAGTCCATCCTGCTCATCAACGCCGGCATGACGCCGATGAAGCCCTACTTCACCGGCGAAGAGGAGCCGCCGCGCCACCGCGTCTGCACCTGCCAGAAGTGCATCCGCACCGGCGACATTGAAAACATCGGCAAGACGGCGCGCCACGGCACTTACTTTGAGATGCTGGGCAACTTTTCCTTCGGCGACTATTTTAAGCACGAGGCGCTTGCATGGTGCTGGGAGTTTCTGACTAAGGTCGTCGGGCTGGACGAGAACCGGCTCTATCCCTCCATTTATGAAAACGACGAAGAGGCCTTTGACATCTGGACGAAGGAGATCGGCGTTCCCGCCGAGAAGATCTCCCGCTTCGGCAAGGAGGACAACTTCTGGGAGCACGGCTCCGGCCCGTGCGGCCCCTGCTCCGAGGTCTACTACGATCGCGGCGAAAAGTACGGCTGCGGCAAGCCCGACTGCAAGGTCGGCTGCGACTGCGACCGCTATATCGAGATCTGGAACAACGTCTTTTCCCAGTTTGACAACGACGGCAAGGGCAACTATACCGAGCTGAAGCAGAAGAACATCGACACCGGCATGGGTCTTGAGCGCCTTGCGGTGGTCTGTCAGGATGTAGATAGCCTCTTCGACGTGGACACCGTGATGAACATCACGAACAAGGTGACGGAGCTGACCGGCGCGTCCTACGGCAAGAGCCACAAGATGGACGTTTCCCTGCGCGTCATTACCGACCACATCCGCGCCTCGACGTTCCTCATCTGCGACGGCGTCCTTCCGTCGAACGAAGGCCGCGGCTATGTGCTGCGCCGTCTGCTGCGCCGTGCCGCGCGGCACGGTAAGCTCCTCGGTGTGGACAAGCCCTTCCTCTACGCGGTCGTCGACACCGTGGTGCACGAGAACGAGTGCCAGTACCCCGAGCTGCGCGAGAAGCAGTCCTATATCACGAAGGTCATCCTGACCGAAGAGGAGAATTTCTGCAAGACCATCGACGGCGGCATGAAGATCTTCTCGGAGATGCTTGCCGGACACAAGGAAAAGGGCGAGACCTGCTTCTCCGGCGCGGATGCCTTTAAGCTCTATGACACCTACGGCTTCCCGATCGACCTGACCGCCGAAATGGTCGCCGAGCAGGGCATGACCGTGGATGAGGAAGAGTTTGCCAAGCAGATGAAGGAGCAGAAGCAGCGCGCGCGCGAGGCGCGCAAGGCGCTGGGCGACCTCGGCTGGGCAGGCGTGGAGTTCGGCAAGGAAGTGCCGGAGAGCAAGTTCATCGGCTACGACCGCCTCAGTGCGCAGGGCAAGGTGACTGCCATCGTCTCCAACGAGGAGCTGTGCGGCAGCGTTCCGGAGGGCATGGAGGCCATCGTTGTTCTCGATCAGACGCCGATGTATGCCGAGATGGGCGGCCAGATCGGCGATACCGGCAAACTGGAGGCCGACGGCTTTGCCTTTGAGGTGACGGACGTCCAGAAGAACAAGGGCGGAAAATATATGCACTACGGCAAGGTGCTGTGCGGCACGCTGTCGCTCGGCGACACAGTGACGGCGACGGTGGACGCCGAACGCAGACGCGCGATCTGCCGCGCGCACACGGCGACGCACCTGTTGCAGACCGCGCTGACGCGGACGCTCGGCGAGCACTGTCATCAGGCCGGTTCTCTTGTCGAGCCGGATCACCTCCGCTTTGACTTTACGCACTTCTCCGCGCTGACGCCGGAGGAGCTGATGAAGATCTCTGCCGACGTGATGGAAATGATCCTCAAGGGTGAGGACGTGCAGACGCTTGTCCTGCCGATCGAGGAGGCAAAGAAGCTCGGCGCGACCGCGCTGTTCGGAGAAAAATACGGCGATACCGTCCGCGTGGTAAAGATGGGCGACGACTCTCTGGAGTTCTGCGGCGGTACGCATTTGGACAACACCGCGAAGGTCGGCCCGTTCCGCATCATGTCCGAGGCGTCGGTCGCTTCCGGTGTGCGCCGGATCGAGGCCTTTACCGGCAAGCGCGTGATGGAGCAGATGGAGCAGTTCAACCGCATCATCCTCACCGCTGCCGGAGAACTGAAAACGACGCCGAAGGAGCTTTTGCAGCGGGCGCACAACGTCATGGGCGAGATGAAGGAGCTTAGGCAGAGCCTTGAACGCATGAAGGATCGGTTGCTCTCGGGCGAGATCGACCGCGTGCTGTTCTCGGCAAAGAACGTCGGCGGCCTGAAGGTTCTGACGGCGCTGAAAAACGACGTTCCGGCGGGCGACCTGCGCAAAATGGGCGACCAGGTCCGCGACCGTGATCCGGACGTCGTCGCGGTGCTCGCAAGCTGCTGCGGCGAAAAGATCAGCATTCTTGCCGTCTGCGGCAAGAACGCCGTGGAGAAGGGCATCAAAGCGGGCGCTCTGGTCAAAGAGGTCTGCGCGCAGTGCGGCGGCAGCGGCGGCGGCAAGCCCGATTCCGCGATGGGCGGCGGCAAGGACGCGCTCAAACTCGACGACGCGCTTGCACTGGTCGACGATTTCGTCGCCAAGAATGTGAAATAAGAGGAGAATGACCATGGACGACTGCATTTTCTGCAAGATCATTGCGGGAGAGATCCCTTCGAAAAAGCTCTATGAGGACGAGCAGTGCGTGGCGTTTTACGACATTGCACCGCTTGCACCGCAGCATTTTCTGATCGTTCCGAAGATGCACCTGACGGGTGCAAATAAGATCAATGACCAAAACTGCGACCTTGTCGGGCATATTTTCGCGGTCATCACCAAGCTGACCGCCGTGCTGGGCTTCTCCGACGGCTACCGCGTTGTGACCAACTGCGGCGCGGACGCGGGGCAGACGGTGCCGCATCTGCACTTCCATGTGCTCGGCGGCAAGACGCTGGGCAGCTTCAACTGATACCATTCGCGGTTTCATCGAACACAAAAAAACGCGGGGCGGGTGACCGCCCCGAACTTTTCACGGAGGAACGGGTATGCGCAAGCTGGCGATCTTCTCCTTTTCCTTCGCGGCGGCCGCAGCAGCCTACGTGTATTTTCTTCCGCCGCGCTGGGCGCTGTATCTCGCGGCCTGCCTTGCGCCGGCTGCGCTGCTGCCGATCAAGCGCGCCGTGCGCTTGCGCATCGGCGCGTTCGGCTTAGCGGTAGGATTTTTGTGGAGCTGGGGCTATGAGAGGCTGCGCATTTATCCGCTGCGGGAATACTGCGGCTATGCCACGGAGCTGAGCGCGACGGTCTGCGCCGCGCCGGAGGAGACGGACGGCGGCTGCCGCACGGTCGTGCGCGTCGGCGATGGGAAGCTACTGCTGTACCTCAACTGTCCGCCGCAGAGCGTGCGGATCGACGACAGGGTGCACGTCTGGGCGCGTGTAGAGGACGTTTCACGCGGCACGCAGGACAAGGAAAGGAACCTCTACTATCCCTCCTGCGACATTTCTCTTGTCGGCTTCGCCCACGGCGAGGCGGAGATCGTTCCTCAAAGCCCCACGCTGCGTGACCTTCCGGCTGCGGCAGCGGTGCGGGTGAGAGAGCGCATCACAAAGCTCTTTCCGCCCGACGTGGAGGGGTTCCTGCGCGGCCTTTTGACGGGCGACCGCTCCGGCATGAGCTACGAGCTGCGCAACCGCCTTTCGCTCACCGGCCTGAGCCACGTTGTGTCTGTTTCCGGAATGCACGTGTCGCTGCTCTTCGGTGTGCTTCTGGCGCTTTGCAGACGCCGCAGGGCGCTGACGGTGCTGCTTTCCATTCCGCTGCTGACCTTCTTCGCGGCGATGCTCGGCTTTACGCCGTCGGTCACACGCGCCGTGGTGATGAACACCATTGTGCTCTGTGCGCCGCTTGCGGGCAGGGAAGAGGATCAACCGACGACGCTTGGCTTTGCGCTGCTTGTGATCCTGCTGGCAAACCCTTGGGCGGTCGCCAATGTGAGCTTGCAGCTTTCCTTCCTTGCAATGGCGGGCATTTTCCTGCTTGCGGGGCCGATGCATCGGCGGCTGTGCGGGCTGCTGCCCAAAGCACTTCAAAAGTCGCGCTGCCTGTTTGCGCGCGCCCTTCGCGCGGTGCTCCTGATCGTCTCCGTGTCCATGAGCGTGCAGACCGTATCGCTTCCGTTGGCCGCGTGGTATTTCGGCATGGTGTCGCTGCTTGCTCCGCTGACCAATCTGCTCTGCGTCAGCCTCATCGCCGCCGTTTTCACCCTCAGCTGCGGCGCGCTGGCGCTGAGCCTGCTTTCTCTGCCGCTCGGCTGCGCGCTCGGGAGCGTGCTTGCTCTGCCGGTGCGCCTGTGCCTGTCCGTCACAAAGTGCCTTGCGCGTTTTCCGCTCTGTGCGGTCTACACGAGCAGCCCCTATATCACCGCGTGGCTGGCGGCGACGTGCCTGCTGATCGCGCTGGCGATCCGGAAGCGCCGCGTGCTGCCCTCGCTTCTGGGCATCTGCGCGGGGCTTGCCGCCGCGCTCCTCTTTTCCTTTTCCGGTCGGTTCTCCCTGACGCTGATGGATGTCGGGCAGGGGCAGACGGTCGTTTTGCAGGACGGGAGGCAGACGGCAGTGATCGACTGCGGAGGAGATCGGGAAGACTATTACGGCGAGCGTCTGGCGCGGCAGCTGCTTGCGCAGGGAAAAACGCGGGTGGACGTGCTGCTTCTGACGCACTTTGACAGCGACCATACCTGCGGCACGGCGCAGCTTTTGGCGCGTCTACCGGTCGGTGTTCTACTGGTGCCCGACATGGAGGGCGAAGGCAGGGAGGCGATCCTTGCCTGCGCTGATGCATACGGCGTACCCGTGCGCGTCATCACGGAGGACGTGACGATGCAGATCGCCGGAACGGAGCTTCAAATCATGGCGCCGGAGAGCGCCGAGGGAAATAACGGACTTGCCGCGTTGATGTCTCGCGGAACGTGTGATATACTGGTCACGGGAGACATGGACATCGAGGCCGAGGAGCGCCTGCTTCAAACGCATACGCTGCCGGAGCTTGACGTGCTGGTCGCGGGGCATCACGGCGCGGCCACCTCCACGGGCGAGGCGCTTCTGGAGGCGACGCAGCCGCGCTTGGTGCTCATCTCCGCCGGAGAAGGCAACTCTTACGGCCACCCGTCCGCACAGACGCTTGCGCGGCTGGCGGACATACCGGTGCTGCGCACCGACCAATGCGGCGATATTGTGATCACGAGGTAGAAAATGGACGGACTGAGACAACTCAAAAACGATATAAAGCTGAAAGCGCCTGCCCGTTTCTACGTTTTTTTCGGTGAGGAGGCTTATCTGCGCCGCAACTACGTCGATCGGCTGCATTCGCTGCTGCTCGACGAGCTGACGCAGTCGTTTAACTACCACCGATTCACGGAGGAGAATTTTTCGCTCGAGGCGTTTTCCGAGGCGCTCGAGGCGCTGCCGATGATGGCGGAGCGCTCGCTGGTACAGGTGGAGGACGTCAATCTGTTCGCGCTGCCGGAGGGGCAGCGGGAGCAGCTGGCGCAGATGCTCTCGCAGCTGCCGGAGTATTGCTGCCTGCTGCTGTGCTACGAGGAGTTCAAGCCCGACAAGCGGATGAAGAAGCTCTGGAGCGCCGTGGAGCAAAACGCGGTGCTCGTGGAGTTCCCCTATCAGAGCGAGAGAGACCTTTCTGCGTGGATCCGCCGCCACTTCTCCGGCCATGGAAAGCAGATCGCGCCGGAGCTTTGCACCTATCTGCTGCGCGTGTGCGGGCGCTCCATGGCAGTGCTCAACGAGGAGATCGAAAAGATCTCCGCCTTCTGCACGCGCGCGGAAGTCACGCGCGCAGACATTGATGCCGTGGCGGAGCCGACGCTGGAGGAGGATGTCTTCCGCATCGCGGACGCCTTGGCGCGGCGCGAGTTTGACGCGGCGCTGCGCTGCCTCAACGGCCTTCTGCGGATGCAGACGGAGCCGATCGCCATCGTGGCCGCACTGGGGAGCCAGATGCGGCGGCTCCACGCCGCAAAGCGCCTGCAAAGCGCGGGGCGCGGCGCGGGAGAGCTTGCGCAGCTCTACGGCATGGCATCGGGGCACGCGGGCAGGACGATGCAGCAGGCGCAGCGCCTTTCGGAGCGGTTTTGCGCCCGCGCGGTGCTCCTGTGCGCCGAGGCGGATCTGCAACTCAAGACGGGCGGCGGCGCGGAGATCCCCGAGCTGCTCCTGCTCACCCTCGCGCAGGAGGTGGGCAATGCTTAGTCTGACGCAGGCGATCGTCGTCGAGGGCGTGTATGATAAAAACGCGCTTTCACAGGTTGTTGACGCGCCGATTTTTGTGACGAACGGATTTTCCGTCCTGAACGATAAAAAAATGCTGCGATTTTTGCGCGCCGTGGCGTGCAAGCGGGGGCTGATCATCCTGACCGACTCCGACGGCGCGGGCTTTGTTATACGAAATTTTCTCAAGGGCGCGCTGCCTGCCGACCAAGTCCTGCACGCCTATATCCCCGACGTTTCGGGCAAGGAGCGCCGCAAGGACAAGGCGGGCAAGGAGGGCAAGCTCGGCGTGGAGGGGATGCGGCCGGAGGTGCTGCTTACCGCGCTGAAAAACGCCGGCGCCACGGCGGCGCAAACGCGGTGCACGGCGTCGCAGATCACAAAGACGGATCTCTTCCTTGCGGGTCTTTCCGGCGGGCCGGACAGCGCCGCACGGCGTCGGGCGCTGCAAAGCGCGCTCGATCTGCCGGAGCATTTGGGAAGCAACGGCTTTCTGGATGCACTCAATCTGCTGATGAGCCGCGAGGAGTTTTTGGAACGTTACGGAGGTAACGATGGTTGAAATTGCAGTAAAGGATCTGGTCAAATCCTTTGAGGTCGGCTCGGTACTCTTAGATGGGCTCAGCTTTGAGGTGCATCAGGGAGAGCGCGTCGGCATCATGGGACGAAACGGCTGCGGCAAGACGACGCTCTTTCGCTTGTTGACCGGAGAATTGTTGCCGGACGAGGGCGAGATCTATATCGCATCCGGCAAAAAGCTCGGTCTGATCTCGCAGATTCCGCATTATCCGGCGGGCTACACCGTCGAGCAGGTCTTGCGCACGGCCTTCGCGTCCTTGGAGGCAATGCGCAAAAAGATGGAGGCGATCGCCGAAAATCTGACGGCGGACGCGCCGAAGGCGCTGCTTGCCGAATACGACCGGCTCAGCAGCGCCTATCAGAGCGGCGGCGGCTATGAGCAGGACACGCAGACGGACAAGCTGTGCAACGGCTTGGGCATTCCCGCCGCCATGCGAGAGCAGCTTTTCGACCAGCTGTCCGGCGGAGAGAAGACGCGCGTCAATCTCTGCCGCCTGCTTTTGGAAAAGACGGACATTCTGCTTCTGGACGAGCCGACGAACCATTTGGATCTGAAGAGCGTGGAGTGGCTGGAGGAGTATATCCTAAAGTTCAAGGGGACGGTGCTCACCATCTCCCACGACCGCTACTTCCTTGACCGCGTGGTCGGACGCATCGTCGAGATCTCCGCGGGAAAGGCGGAATTTTACAGCGGAAACTACACATTCTATCTACAGGAGAAGCAGGAGCGCTTCAACCGCCAGCTCAAGCAGTATGAGCAGGAGCAAGCCAAGCTCCGTCAGCTCGGCTTCACACTTGAGCGCATGAAGGGCTGGGGCATCAACAACCGCGTGCTCTACCGGCGCGCCATGTCCATCCAGCACCGCATGGAGCGCATCGAAAAGACGGAGCGCCCGACGAAGGAAAAGACGCTGCGCGCCCGCTTCGGCGAAAAGGAGTTCCACGGAGACGATGTGCTCACGGTCAAGGGACTGACCAAGGCGTTCGGCGACCGTGTCCTGTTTTCCGACGTGGAGCTTCATGTGCGCGGCGGCGAGCGCATCGCCCTGCTGGGCGACAACGGAACAGGAAAGACCACGTTCCTGCGCGTTTTGCTCGGCGAGCTTCCGGCGGCGGGAAAGATCAAATTCGGCCCCTCCGTCAAGTCGGCCTACCTGCCGCAGGTCATCCACTTTGCCCATCCGGAGCGCACGCTCTATGACACGATGCTCTATGAGAAGAACTGCACGCCGCAGAGCGCGCGGGATCGCTTGGGTGCGTTCCTCTTCTCGGGAGAGGACGTCTTTAAGACGGTCGGCACGCTTTCCGGCGGAGAGCAGTCCCGTCTGCGTCTGTGTATGCTGATGGACGAAAAGATCAATCTGCTGATTTTGGACGAGCCGACGAACCATTTGGACGTGGCGTCTCGCGAGTGGGTGGAGTGCGCGATCGACGAGTACGAGGGGACGCTGATCTTCGTTTCCCACGACCGTTACTTCGTGGAGAAATTCGCCACGCGCATCTGGGAGCTGGAGCAGGGACACATTTGGGACTTCCCCTGCGGCTATGCCAAGTACCGCTCGATCAAGGCGCACGAGCAAATGCCGCAGCAGCGGCCTGCCGCGCCGGTCAAAAAGGAAAGACCGGCTGCCGGAAAGGAACTGGAAAAGCAGGTGCGGCGGCTGGAGCGGCAGATTGACGAACAGGAACGGAAGATCGCGGCGCTCGATGAGGCGCTGCGCGCGGCGGCCACGGACTATCAGGAGCTTGTGCGCCTGACGGCGGAAAAGGAGCGCGAGGATCAACTGCTGGAAGAACTGATGACGCAGTGGGAAACGGCGGCGGCACAGTTAGAAAACGAATAAAAAAGGAGAGTTTAACATGAGCGAACAATGCGGCGGCAACTGCTCATCCTGCGGCGAGAGCTGCGGAGAACGGAGCGCGGAGAGCCTGCTTGCGAAACTGAACGACAAAGCGCGCGTCGGAAAGGTGATCGCGGTCGTCTCCGGCAAGGGCGGCGTCGGCAAGAGCACCGTCACCTCCATGCTGGCGGTGGCGGCGCAGCGCGCAGGCAAGCGCGCGGCGATTCTGGACGCGGACATTACGGGGCCGTCCATCCCGAAGGCCTTCGGCGTGTGTGAGTGCGCCGGTGCCACGGAGGAAGGTATTTTTCCGGCGGTCAGCAAAAGCGGCATTCAGATCATGTCCATCAATCTGCTGCTGGATAACGAGACGGACCCCGTCCTCTGGCGCGGACCGATCATCGCCGGTGCGGTCAAACAGTTCTGGACGGACGTTTACTGGGACGATGTGGACTATATGTTTGTCGATATGCCGCCAGGAACCGGCGACGTGCCGCTGACGGTCTTCCAGTCGCTTCCGATCGACGGCGTGATCATCGTCACCTCTCCGCAGGAGCTGGTCTCCATGATCGTCTCCAAAGCGGTGCGCATGGCGAACATGATGCACGTGCCCGTTTTAGGCTTGGTGGAAAACTACAGCTATTTCCGCTGCCCCGACTGCGGCAGGGAGCATCACCTGTTTGGCAAGAGTCATCTTGCCGAGGTGGCGGAGGAGTTCCATCTGCCGGTTCTGGCGCGCCTGCCGATCGACCCTGCCGTCGCGGAAAAGTGCGACAGCGGCAGAGCGGAGGAGCTGGATCCGTCCGAGCTTGCCCCCGCCCTTGCGATTTTAACTGAAAAATAAGAAATCGGGAGGATCACTGGATCCTCCCGATTTTTTATGGTCACTCGCCGAAGTAGCTAAAGTGCATATAATCCACGGTACCGCTCTGCCAATAGGCACCTTGAGTAAAGCCATATTTTGCAAAGATCCTTGCGACCTCGCCGTCGAGCGGGATGGAATAGGGATCTTCTCCGGGAAGCCAGTGGTCGCCCACCTGCTCGCCGGTCTTCGGATTATAGTAGTAGTTTTCTTCCCAGTTCAGGTCGATGGCGCAGCCGATGGTGTGCTCGGAGCGCCCGCCGTGGCTGAAGCCGCCGATGTTATGGATCGGGAAGCGCTCCTGCCCCTGATAGATCTCGTCAAAGATCTGGACGACCGTGTCTGCAAGGTTTTTGTGCACGGTGATCGTAAAGGTGCGGGTGTACTTTTCCCCGTTTTTGTCCAGATCCCATGTCCGCACCGTGACCTGTACCATGTCCGCTGCGGCGCGCGCGTAGTCCTGCGCGTCGTAAACGCCGTCCGAACCGGCGTAGTAGAGCTTTGGCTGCGCGACGACCTGCCCGAACAGGCGCATACACTTATCTTCAAAGCTCTCGTCCGCACCGGCAAGGTCACGACCGCACGTTACGCGGCAGACGGCGTGCAGCCCGTTTGCGGCGTACACGCCGACGGTTGCCGTGCCTGCGCCGACATAGGAGACCGTTCCGTCTTCATCCACGGCGGCGACCTGCGGCTGGAAGCAGTGGTAGTACAGCGGATAGGCCACATCCGAAGGCTCCGTCACGGCAAGCAGCCGGTAGGTCTCGCCCGCGGCAAGAGAGATGTCGCTCTGCGCCAGCGTGAGGGTTTCCGGCACGGCGGGCGGCGACGGATTGCGCGCGAGCTGCTCGGCAACCCTGCAAAATATGGCGGCGCATTCGGCGCGCGTGCCGACCTTTTGGGGCGAAAAGCGCAGAGCGCCGTTTGCGTCCGGTGCGCCTTTCAGGATGCTGCTTGTCCGCAGGGACTCCACGGATTCCGCTGCCCATGCGGAGATCGTTCCCGCGTCGGCAAAAACGACGTCCTCCTGCGACTGCGCGGAAAGCGTGTGCCCCATGCCGTCTATGTAATACGCGATGAGCTTTGCCATTTGCTCGCGGGTGATGGGCGTGTCGGGTTCAAAAGTCGTCGGCGTCATGCCGTTGACCATGCCGCTGCACACCGCCCATGCGACATAGGGCGCGTAGTAGGCCTGCGGGTCGACGTCGGCGAAGAAGCGCTCGTCGCCGCTCCAGTTTTCGGCGTCGACGCCCTCCAGACGTCCGAGAACGGTGACGAACATGGCGCGCGTCATGATCCCGTCCGGATCAAATCGCGTTTCGCTGATGCCGTTGAACAGTTCCTGCTCCACGCAGCGTTCAATGTATTCCTGCGCCCAGTGCGCCTGCGTATCCTCAAAGGCGTGCGCGGCAGAGCCAAGCAGCAGCGCCAGCGCGAGCAGAAGACAGAGTTTTCTCATGGTAGGCGACCTCCTTTTTCCCATCATATCCGTTTTTCCTCCAAAATGCAAGGCCGCCGCTCGGAAATTTAACGAAGAAAAGTGTCGGGACTGGACAAAAAAGCGCCGTTATGGTATAATACTACGACAAAAAAAGAGAGGGAGAGAAACAATGGCAGAAAAGAAAGAACGCCGCCGCTTCGGCGACCGGAAGGACGGGAAACTGCTGCGCGATCTGGATCCGATGCACTTTATCGTGCCGCTGCTCTACCCGAACCGCTGCGACAACGAGGCCTATATCTCCGAGCGGATCGAGCTGGAAAACATCAATGCCTATCTCGAGCGACGCAACGCGCAGGAGACGGAGTATAAGTACACCATGTTCCACCTGATCGTTGCCGCGCTGCTCAAGACCATCACGCTGCGCCCGAAGATGAACCGGTTTATCGCCAACAAGAACGTCTACCAGCGCAACGAGGTCTCCGCCGCGTTTGTGGTAAAGAAGCAGTTTGCAGACAACGGAGCGGAGGCGCTGGCCTTTGTCCATACGACGCCGGAGGACACGCTGCCTACCATCCATGAAAAGATCAAAAAGCAGGTGATGTCCTGCCGGAGCGACAAGATCGACAGCTCGACACAGAGCATGGAGATGTTTAACAAGATGCCGCGCTTTTTGTCCAAGTTCCTGATCTGGATCGTGACGAAGCTCGACAAGCACGGCAAGTGCCCCGCGTCACTTATCGAGACGGATCCGTATTATTCCTCCGTCGTGCTTTCCAACGTCGGCTCGCTGCATCTGAAAAGCGGCTATCACCACCTGACCAACTGGGGCACCAATTCCGTCTTCTGCCTCATCGGCGAAAAGAAGCGGACGGCGTCGTTTGACGAAAACGGCACGGCAACGATGCACGAGACCGTTGACCTTGGCCTCACCATTGACGAGCGCCTCGCCGACGGCTACTATTACGCAAAGTCGATACGGCTGCTCAAGCGGCTGCTTCAGGAGCCGGAGTTGCTGGAACGGCCGCTCAACGAGCCGGTCGAGTTTTAGGAGACAGACATGAAACGACTGTTGGCTGTGCTTTTGGTGCTCTGCCTTGCGGGGACGGTTTACGCCGCGCCTCCGCAGAGAGAAGAATTGCCGCGCAGCGCCTTCGCGGCGGTGGAGCAGGACGTCTGGAAGCAGATCGAGTACATTGAGCAGCGCGCCATCCCTATGGAGACGGCCTCCGAGGCCTCCGCGTCGGATTACGTGCTCCTGACCGATGAGGTTGCGCAGGCCGTCACGGACTCGGAAACCTATCGGGAAGGGACGCTCTGCAGAAACGGCGATTTTTTGTCGTGGCAGACCGTTCAGGGCGTTGCCTGCGGCTATGCGCCGTCGCTGCGCGCGCGTGTGAGAAGCGCGGACGCGGCCGAGCGCGGCAGCAGTGTCTCGGTGCGCGGCGGCTGGCCGAAGAGCGCGTCTGTGGCGGTGTTCCAGCCGTATTTTGGGCTGGACGAAAACTTTACGGAGCTGTACGCAGACGAGGCTGAGCAGATCGCAGCGGCATTGCAGGGAAACGCTGCGCGCTACGTGCGTCAGGAGGCAACGATCGACGCGATCGCGGGGGCGATGCAGCAGTGCGCCGTAACGCTTCTGGATTCGCACGGACTGACGGATTATGAGAAGGGTGACGACTGCACCTCGCGCGCCAACAGTTCCTACCTTTGCCTACAGACCAACGAAGGCCTGACCGCGGAGGATATGCAGGCGGTCGAGGGAACTTACGGGACGTATTATCATGCGTTTTACGCCGGCTCCAACGGCACGATGCAGTACTACTGCGTTGACGGCACGGCGATCGCCAACCATATGACAGCCGACGCGCCGCAGAGCCTTTTGTGGATGGGGAACTGCCTCGGCATGGCGACGGACGGCCTGTGCGCGCCGCTGCGCGCACGTGGCGTGGAGACGGTATTTGGCTATTCGCAATCGGTCACGTTCATCGGCGATGCGCAGTACGCACGGTATTTTTGGGACGCGGTGATCGCGGGCAGCAGTGTGTCGGCGGCGTGCGCCGCTATGAAGGAGGCGCTCGGCGCGTGGGATCCCGCCTATTCCTATGCCACGGTGGAGGTGGCGCGGAGGAATCACGCCGCATTTCCCGTCGTGGCCTCCACGGAGGATGATTACCCGGGACAGGGCAATGTTGACGCCGTGCAAACGGTCGCCTCTACATGGACGCTCTATCCGCAGCACCTTGTGACTGCGACAGTCAATGAGGCGGCATGGGGCAGCGTCCGCGTCAGCGGGAGCACGATCCTTGCCGATCCGGCGGAGGGGTGCTATCTCGCTTCCGCCGAGGTGACGGCCGGAGAGGCGACGCTGCGCCTTACGGAAAACCGGATCTTTGTCCACGCGCAGACGGACTGCACGGTTGCAGTCAGCTTTGCGCAAAAAGAGAAATATACCCTGACATGGCATGGCGGCGCGCAGACATGGAAAACAACGGTCTACGCGGGAGACGCGACGGAGCTGCCCACGGTGCAAGACGTCGGAGACTACGTCTTTATCGGGTGGACGGACACGGAGATGCCGGAGGAGACGGAGGAAAGACCGACGCTGTTGCAGACAACCTACCTGCCCAACGGAAACGCCGATCTCTACGCGCTCTACCGCCGCGTCCAACTGCGGGAAGACAGCACGGGGACGGGGGAGTATGTCGCCGTAACGGAGATGCCGGAAAACTGGATCGGTACTTACCTGATCGTCTGCGAGGGGAGCGGCGCGGTGTTTGACGCGGCGCTGGATCGTCCGGACACCGTCGGGAACTACCGCACCGTTACGATCCGCGACGGCGTGATCGCCGCAGAGGACGGCGAGGGCCTTTGCGTGACCGTGGAGCTGCTTGACGACACATCGTATTCCATCCGGACGGCTTCCGGCTGGTATATCGGAACGAGCAGCAATCAAAACGGCATGGACATCAGCAAGGAAACGCCCTATCCCAATCGGATCAGCTTCGTGCAGGATAACGTGTGCATCGAGGGCGAGAGCGGCAGCATGCTGCGCTTTGATGCAAACGGCCTGCTCCGGCGCTTCCGCTATAGCCGCGGCGCGTCGCTGCAACCGGTAAACCTTTATCGGAAGGACGGAAGCGGCGGGACGATCTACTATACGACCGCACCGAAGGTTTGCGACCATGCGCAGACGCGCACGGAGCGCATCGAGGCGACCTGCACGCAGGACGGCAGCGAAAAAGTCGTCTGCACCCTGTGCGGGAGACTGCTTTCGCAGCGTGTGCTGCCCGCGACCGGCCACCGGTATTCGGAGACCGTTGTTGCTCCGACCTGTACGCAAGGGGGGCACACGACGCACACCTGTGCCGTCTGCGGCGCAGCGCATGAAGACGCGGCGGTCGATGCGCTGGGGCACGACTACAGGCAGACCGTTGTCCTTCCGACGTGTACGGAGGGCGGCTACACGCTCCACACGTGCAGCCGCTGCGGCGAGAACTACAAAAACGCCTACACGGACGCGCTGGGACACAGCTACAAGGACGGCAAGTGCACCGTCTGCGGCGAGAAGGACCCGAACTACCAGCCGCCGGTTGACAACACGCCGAAATATGAAGACTTTAAGGATCTTCCCGCGAACGCGTGGTACAAGGAGAGCGTCGGCTACGCCCTTGCAAACGGCCTCATGAACGGCACCGGCGACGGTATCT
>OIYV01000956.1_pt1 | contig 14715 bp, 7 predicted proteins | sample 1588251 | NCBI WGS metagenome assembly OIYV01 (sample SAMN03283282) | human gut metagenome | biome: human-associated habitat; material: feces | host: Homo sapiens | place: Peru | collected 2012
GATATATAGCAAAAAGAGAAGTTTTACCAGATCCAATATATAATAGCAAAGTTGTAACAAAATTAATAAACAATATTATGTTAGATGGTAAAAAAACAGTTGCTCAAAAAATAGTATATGATGCATTTGACATTATAAAAGAAAAAGAAGGAAAAGACGCATTAGAAGTTTTTGAAGCAGCATTAAACAACATAATGCCAGTCCTTGAAGTTAAAGCAAGAAGAGTAGGTGGAGCTACATACCAAGTTCCAATCGAAATCAGAGCTGAAAGAAGACAAACTTTAGGATTAAGATGGATAGTAAACTATGCAAGAAATAGACATGAAAAAACTATGGCTGAAAAATTAGCAAATGAAATAATCGATGCTACAAACAGCACAGGTGGATCATTCAAGAAAAAAGAAGAAATGCATAGAATGGCTGAAGCTAATAAAGCTTTCGCACATTACAAATGGTAATTTAGAAGTGCGAAGTGCGAAGTGCGAAGTGTAAAAAATAATAAGATTCACACTTCCAACATCACACCTCCCACAGCTAAAAGCAAAATATAGAGAATAGTTAATGCTATTCGCAAATGAAAAAATAGGAGGAAAAAATTAATGGCAGGTAGAGCATTTCCATTAGAAAAAACAAGAAATATAGGAATAATGGCGCATATAGATGCAGGAAAAACTACTACTACTGAAAGAATTCTTTTCTATACAGGTAAAACTCATAAAATAGGAGAGGTTCATGAAGGTGAAGCTACAATGGACTGGATGGTTCAAGAGCAAGAAAGAGGTATTACAATTACTTCTGCTGCTACAACATGTCAATGGTTAGGACATAGAATAAACATCATTGACACACCTGGTCACGTTGACTTTACAGTTGAAGTTGAAAGATCTTTAAGAGTACTTGACGGATCTGTAACTGTATTTTGTGCTAAAGGTGGAGTTCAACCACAATCAGAAACTGTTTGGAGACAAGCAGATAATTACCATGTACCAAGAATGGCGTATGTTAATAAAATGGATACAACTGGTGCAAATTTCTTATCTTGCGTTGAGCAAATGAAAAGTAGATTAAATGCAAATGCTATTCCAATCCAATTACCAATTGGAGCAGAAGATACATTCAAAGGAATAGTAGATTTAATAAAAATGAAAGCATTTATTCATAAAGACGATTTAGGAAAAGAAATCGAAGTAACAGAAGTTCCAGAAGATTTAAAAGAATTAGCAGAAAAATATAGAAGTGAAATGATAGAAGCTGCAGCAGAACAAGATGATGACCTAATGATGAAATATTTAGATGAAGGTGAACTTTCAGAAGAAGAAATCAAAAAAGGTCTAAGAATAGGAACATTGGCTAACAAGTTAGTTCCAGTATGTTGTGGATCATCATATAAAAACAAAGGTGTTCAAGAACTATTAAATGCAATAGTTGATTATATGCCATCACCATTAGATATACCACACATTAAAGGTGTTACATTAGATGGAGAAGAAACAGAAAGAAAAACTTCTGATGAAGAACCATTTGCTGCATTAGCATTTAAAATTGCAACAGATCCATTCATTGGAAAACTATGTTTCTTTAGAGTATATTCAGGAACATTAGAAGCTGGTTCAACAGTATTAAATGCAAATAAAGATAAAAAAGAAAGAATGGGAAGAATAGTTTTAATGCATTCTAACCATAGAGAAGATATAGACAAAGTATACGCTGGAGATATTGCAGCAGCAGTTGGATTAAAAGAAGTTACAACTGGTGATACATTATGTGATATTAACCACCCAGTTATACTAGAATCTATGGAATTCCCAGAACCAGTTATTGAAATTGCAATTGAGCCAAAAGATAAAGTAGCTCAAGAAAAAATGGGTATAGCACTTTCAAAACTTGCAGAAGAAGATCCAACATTTAAAGCATATACAAACCATGAAACTGGTCAAACTATAATTGCAGGTATGGGAGAGTTACACTTAGACATAATTGTAGACAGATTAAAAAGAGAATTCAAAGTAGAATGTAATGTAGGTAAACCACAAGTTTCTTACAAAGAAACAATTAGAAATAAAGTAAGAGTTGAAGGAAAATTCATTCGTCAATCTGGTGGACGTGGACAATATGGACATGTATGGCTAGAAATGGAACCATTAGAGCCAGGTTCAGGAATAGAGTTTGAAAGCAAAATCGTTGGTGGTGTTGTTCCAAAAGAATATATAAAACCAACAGAAGAAGGAATTAGAGAAGCTGCAGAAAGCGGAATTCTTGCTGGATATCCAGTTATAGATTTCAAAGCAACATTAGTAGATGGATCTTACCATGATGTCGATTCATCAGAAATGGCTTTCAAAATAGCAGGATCTATGGCATTCAAAGAAGGATGTAAACAAGCAAAATCTGTAATACTAGAGCCTATAATGAGAGTCGAAATAACAGTTCCAGAAGAATACATGGGAGATGTTATAGGAGATGTAAACTCTAGACGTGGTAGAATGGAAGGAATGGAATCAAGAAACGGAATGCAAATAATAAGAGCATTCATTCCACTTGCAGAAATGTTTGGATATGCAACAGACTTACGTTCAAAAACACAAGGTAGAGGAACATATGCAATGGAACCAAGCCATTACGAAGAAGTTCCAAAATCTGTATTTGAGAAGATAGTTGCATCACGTTCTAAGAAAGAAGACTAATCAAAACGAATGAAATTGGGCATCTTGCGGTGTCAAACTTCATAAAAATTTTTTCAATATACAACCGTATAATTCCAAAAATTTTTAATTGTTTTCCTAGCAATATACCCAATTTGCTTCGTCTTGAGGTGCATATAAAAATAAAAAAATAAAAGGTATTGCAAAATAACAAAAAATGTTATAGAATGCATTTATTAAAAAATTGTTATTAAATTTTTAAATATAAAATAAAAGAAGTAAGCTTTCATTAATACATTATTTGTTTAACAATGAATAATGAATAGTGAAAAGTACAAATTACTTCATAATTTGAAGGAGGAAAATTCAAATGGCAAAAGCAAAATTTGAAAGAACAAAACCACATGTTAACATTGGTACAATCGGTCACGTTGACCACGGAAAAACAACAACAACAGCAGCTATTACAAAATGGTTAGGATTATTAGGAAAGGCTCAATACACAGCATATGATCAAATCGATGGTGCTCCAGAAGAAAAAGCAAGAGGAATCACAATCAATACAGCACACGTTGAATATGAAACAGAAAAAAGACATTATGCACACGTTGACTGTCCAGGTCACGCTGACTATGTAAAAAACATGATCACAGGTGCAGCTCAAATGGATGGAGCAATATTAGTTGTTTCAGCAGCTGACGGTCCAATGCCTCAAACAAGAGAGCATATACTATTAGCAAGACAAGTTGGAGTTAAATATATCGTTGTTTACTTAAACAAATGTGATATGGTTGACGATCCAGAATTATTAGAATTAGTTGAAATGGAAGTTAGAGACCTATTAACAGAATATGGTTTCCCAGGAGATGAAATACCAGTTATAAAAGGATCTTCATTAAAAGTACTAGAAGCTACATCTACAGATCCTAATGATCCAGTATATGCACCAATTAAAGAATTAATGGATGCAGTAGATACTTATATACCAACACCATCAAGACCAGTTGATGAACCATTCTTAATGCCAGTAGAAGATGTATTTACAATTACAGGTAGAGGAACAGTTGCAACAGGTAGAGTTGAAAGAGGTGTTGTAAAAGTTGGTGACGAAGTAGAAATGGTTGGATTAAAACCACAAGCTTCTAAAACAGTTGTTACAGGTGTTGAAATGTTCAGAAAATTACTAGATCAAGCAGAAGCTGGAGACAACATCGGTGTATTATTAAGAGGTGTTGATAGAAAAGACATCGAAAGAGGTCAAGTTTTAGCAAAACCAGGAACAATACATCCACATACAAAATTCAAAGCAGAAGTTTATGTATTAACTAAAGAAGAAGGTGGAAGACATACACCATTCTTTAATGGATACAGACCACAATTCTACTTTAGAACAACAGATGTTACAGGTGTTATCGAATTAGCAGCTGGAACAGAAATGGTAATGCCAGGAGATAATATTTCAATGACTATCGAATTAATTACACCAATCGCTATCGAAAAAGGATTAAGATTCGCTATTCGTGAAGGTGGTAGAACAGTTGGTTCAGGTGTTGTTGCTGACATTATCGAATAATTTATAATTATTTAATATATAAATAAGAGTAATATATTGCATATTACTCTTATTTTGTTACTATTTATAGCTTAAAATTAAATTCAATAAAGAGGTTATCTATAATATTTTCTATTTTTTATTCCAATCAAACGACATTAAATAAAATTTAAGCATTACAGTTGGAGTCATTTCATAATCATTTTTTACTGAATTATAACAAAAAAACGAAACTTAAAAAGTAAAAATACTTGATTTTTTTAATAAACAATAATAAAATAGATATATTAAAAATAAAATTAGAATATAAAAAACCAAGTGGAGGAAACAAGATGAGAATTATTTTAGATGCAATGGGTGGAGATAATGCACCAGATGCAAATATTAAAGGAGCTATTAATGCAATTAATAAAGTAAAGGCAGAAGTAGTATTAGTTGGAAAAGAAGACATAATTAGAACAAAGGTAAAAGAATTTTATGGAAAGGAAATAGAACAAATATCAGATAGATTAAAAATAGTAAATGCTACAGAAACAATCGAAATGGTAGATAAACCAACAGATGCGATAAGACATAAAAAAGATTCGTCAATGGTAGTTGGATTTAATATGTTAAAACAAGATGAAGGAGATGTATTTATTTCAGCAGGAAATTCAGGAGCACTGCTTACAGGAGCAACACTAATTGTTGGAAGAATAAAGGGAATAGATAGACCAGCATTAGCTGGAATATTACCAGCATATAAAAGTCAGTTATTATTGATAGATGCTGGATCTAATACAAATTGTAAGCCAATTAATTTATTACAATTTGCTCAAATGTCTACAATATATTTAAGAAATACATTTGGAATAGAGAAACCAGCAATTGGATTATTGAATATTGGAACAGAAGAAACAAAAGGAAATGAACTAGTAAGAGAAAGTTATAATTTATTAAAAGAAAAATCAAAAGAATTAAATATAAATTTTATTGGAAATGTAGAGGGTAGAGATGCTTTTTCTGGTAAAATAGATGCAATAGTGACAGATGGATTCACTGGAAATGTATTTTTAAAAACAACAGAAGGATTAGGAAAATTTGTAAAGAAAAGTTTGGTGGAGAGTTTTACAGCAAACATATTCTCAAAGATTTCTTATCTTATTGCGCATAAACCAATAAAATCACTTTCAAAAGCCATGGATTACAAATCATATGGTGGAGCATTGTTTTTGGGAGTTAAAAAGCCTGTTGTAAAAGCTCATGGAAGTAGTGATGCTTTGTTATTTGAATATACAATTATACAAGCTGAAAAATTTGTTGAAAATAAAGCAGTAGACCATATGATAGAAGAATTTGAAAAACAAAGACAGCAACAAGCTTAAATACTATAAAATCAAGACTTTTCTGACTTGTTAGTATAAATTTTAAAAAAAGCATAATTTTACTTGACAAATATGGAAACATATAATATAAATGAAATATAATAAAGCAAAAACCAAATGAATATATCATTTGCAAACTTGAGAGGAGGTGAACTCTAAGTTATGAGTTCAGAAGAAGTTTTAGAAAAAGTAAAAGGAATTATTGTTGAACAATTAGGTGTAGCAGAAAATGCAGTTACAATGGAAGCATCTTTTATAGATGACTTAGGAGCTGATTCATTAGATATAGTTGAATTAGTAATGGCACTAGAAGAAGAATTTGATATAGAAATTCCAGATAGTGATGCAGAAAAAGTTGTAACAGTAGGAGATGTAGTTGATTACATAAAAGAAAATGTAAATTAGTTTGGTGATAAAACCAGAAAACATATATTAATAATTAAATATTATTGTTAATATAAAAAGGAATTTTACCTATATTGTACTGAACCAAAAAAGTTGGACAGTATAAATTAGGCTACTAATATGGAATGTTGTCTGTATTTAACAGATGACATTCTTTTTCTTGTATATAATTATAAAGATTATAAGGTTTAACAAAATAGAATTTTACCGGAATGTAATGAAAATGTAACAAAAATATAATTAAAATGTAATTAAAGTATAGACAAAATATTATATAATAAATATACAAATATTATACAAAATGGAGGAAAAAGAAGTGAAGGGAATAAAATTAATAAGTACAATTTTAATTGTTATAATATTGACACCTTTTTTTATAATAAATATTTCAAATGCAGATGAAACAGTAGTTGATGTTGTTTTTGAAGATGAAAATTTATATGAAGCTATTAGATTAGCTTTAGGAGATAAAGTTTTAGAATATCATAAAAATACAATAACAATTACACAAAGTAATTTGGATAGTATTGTATATTTAGATTTAAGTAAGAAAAATATTAGTAATATTACTGGAATTAGAAACTTTAAAAAATTGGCAACATTATACTTAAATGATAATAATATTAGTAATATTAATGAAATTAGTAAATTAACTAATCTAAATTTTTTAAGATTAGATAATAATAATATTAAAAATATTAGTGGACTTAATGATTTAACTAAATTACAAACATTGTATTTATATGATAATCAAATAACTGATATTACTGTAGTTCATAATTTAGTAAATCTAACATGTTTAAATGTTGCAAATAATCTTATTAAAGATGCAAGTAGAGTAGATGCGTTGACTAATTTGAAATCATTGTCTTTATATGGAAATCAAATTACTGATATAATTTATGTTAAAGAATTAGTTAATTTAGAAGATCTTTATTTAGGAAGTAATGAAATAGAAGATATAAGTCCACTTAGTAATTTGAAAAAATTAAAAATATTATCGTTAGCTAATAATAATATAGAAGATATAACTAGTTTAAAAGAACTAAAAAATCTTACATCTCTAGGAATCGGGAAAAATAAAATAAGTGATATAAGTTCACTTAGCAATTTAAAAAATTTAACAGAACTATCACTTAGTTATAATAATATTAGTGATGTAAGTGCTTTAGAACAATTAAAAATAAATAACTTAAAACTTGAAAATCAAGAGTTGAAAATGAAGGGAGAAGAAGGAAAAAGACTTACTTTGCCTTTAATATTCAAACAAGCAATAAGTAATTATGGAGCGACGAGCTTTGATACATTTAATTGTGAAATAAATAAAAGTAATAATGAAGTAACAATAAATCAAAACGTAAGTTCAGCAACCATATCAATAAATGATGGAAATCTAGCAGGTAGTATTTTAAGAATTGATGTTGAAGATACAACTTCTCCAATGTTAGAAGTTACTTATAGTGAACCAGACGAAAATACAGGAGCAGTAATAGTGAAAATTACTTCTGATGAACAAATTCAAGAAGTAGAAGGATGGACATTAGCGAAAGATGGATTATCACTTACTAAAGTGTATAATAAAAATATGGAAGAAAAAATAGCAGTAAAGGATTTAGCAGGAAATATAACAGAGATATCTATTAATGTAACAACAGTGGTAGACAAACCAACTGAGCCAGATATACCAATTGAAAATTTAGAAGTTGAAGTAAAATATAGTACAACGAAATTGACAAATCAAAATGTAGATGTGATTATAGAATCAAATGTGACATTAAAAGAGTTGGATGGATGGAATTTATCAGAAGATAAGTTAACACTTAAAAAGACATTTGTTGATAATTACAGAGGAAATATAAGAGTAGTTTCAGAAAGTGGAATAGAAAAAACTGTAGAAATACTAATTAATAATATAGATAGAGAATGCCCAAGTGTAAAATTAGAATATAGTACAAAAGAAGAAACAACAGGAAAAGTAACAGTAAAAATAAAATCAAAAGAAATTATGCAAGAGATTGAAGGATGGATATTATCAGATGATAGATTAACTGCACAAAAAGTGTATAGTGAAAATACAGAAGAAGAGGTTGTTATAAAAGATTTAGCTGGAAATGAAACAATAATGAAAGTAAAGATATCTAATATAATAGAGCAAAAGGAAGAAGAAGATAAAGAAAAAGGAACAGAAAATATATCTGTACCTGTACAACAAGAAAAAACAACTACATCTTCTACAGTAAGTCCAGCAAAAAGTTTGCCTAAGGCGGGCTTAGCAGGAAGAATGTTTATTATAGGAATAGCGATATTAGCAAGTGTGATATTTTATAATAAGTGGAACAAATATAGGAAATATTAATAGAAAAAAGGAATGATTAATATTTATAAATCATTCCTTTTTTCTATTTATTATAAAGTGATGGTTGAATTTAAAATATTGGAATAATACTTAAAAAAATCCATATTATAATCTAAAAAATTCTTTTTCTTAATTGTATTACTAGCCAATATATTGCAACTTAAAATAGAATTATTATTTGAAGTAACTTTAATTTTACCGATTGCATCATTTATATGTATAGGAGATTCTAATATAGAATCTATATAAATGTTCACATCAATAGATGAAATTTCATTTTTATTAATAGGTATAATAGGAGTATCTAATTCAGAGTATTTAATAATTAAATCAGATGAAATTCCCTTATTAATAAAGAAATAATTTTCATTTTCTTTTTTCCAATTCTCAAGTTCCGTATCTATTTTTTCTTGTATATTTACATATTCAAAATTACTAAAAGTATATTCAATTAGTTTTATACTGTCAGAAGTTCTAAACTTTTTAGTATCACATCCTAACACAACACAGATAATATCCATGTCATTCCTTTTACAGGCTGTTACAAGGCAACGATTAGCACCATTAGTAAAACCAGTTTTTATTCCATATACACCATTTAAATTACCTAGCAATTCATTTGTATTTGTTAAACTTTTTGGGTAGCCATTAATTGATATGGTGTAGTTATAAGTTCCAACTATTTGGAGGAAAGTTTTATTTTTTAATGCATAATCTGAAAGAAGAGCCAGTTCATATGCAGTTGTATAATGACCATCAGAATCTAAACCATGAGGAGATTCAAAATGAGTATTAACAAGACCTAATTCATTTGCTTTTTTGTTCATTAAATTACTAAAATCTACTATACTACCAGCACAAACCTCAGCCAGTGCTACAGCTGCATCATTTCCAGAACGTAACATTAAGCCATATAATAAATCTTTAATGGTAATTTTATCGCCAGTTTTTAAACCAAGTCTGGAACCTCCTGTGTTTGCTGCTTTTTTTGAAACTTCAACAGTTTCTTCTAGATTACAGTTTTCAATTATAATAGTTGCTGTCATTATTTTGGTAGTTGAAGCCATTTTTACCTTATTATATTCATTTTTTCCATATAATATTTTTTTACTTAACCTATCTAATACTATACAAGAGCGAGTATTTAAATTTAAAGTAGAAGAACCTGAACTAGATGTTTCAACATAGTTTAGGGCATTTAGTTCTTTAGAAACATCTAATAAATCAGTTGAATTATCTAAATCATCTGCAAATGTGCTAATATAACTAAATAAAAAAATGAACACGACTTCAATAATCAATAGTTTTAGAAATAGCTTTTTCATATTTATTAATCACCATTAAAAACATATGAATATATTGGATAAAATATGCAACTTGTTAAATGAAGTTTAATGTAAAGCTAGGGAGACCAAAATAATTGGATTTAATTCACATAAAATCTTGATTTTAGAACTAAAATGTAATATAATTGTAATGTAATACTTTTTAGTTATAAAAAGTATTGTAAAGCTATTTCCGTAAGTAAATAGAGCTTTACTAATACAAGTGGAAAAATATTCTAAAAAATGCCTATTGACTAATTTAGAAAAAAGTATAAAATATTATATAATAAGGTATATATAGGTAAGTGAAGGAGAGAAATTTATGAAAACAAAAAAGATTCTTCTAGGAGTTTCAATATTGATAATAGCATTTATTGTTGGTAGCATGCAAAACATAGTATTTGCAACAAATGCAACAACTCCATTATATTTAGGGATAACAGAATTAAGAACTAATAGTGAACCTAATATTGGATATTCAATTAATAATCCAAATGCAGGAGGCAAATATATATGGAATATTCTTGAATATACTAGTTCAGGAGATAATGCTTCATTAAAAGCAGATGGACATAAAAATATATATTGTGTAAAAGCAGGAGTTGGATTTAGTGATATTAAAAAGCGTGCAACATATAATGTTTTTTATGATATGAAAACAGAAAGAAAAAAAATAAAACAACAAAATGATGTGTTAAAATCTATAGTTGAAGGAACTATAAAAATTGATGATAATACATCTATTAGTAAATATGATGCTTTATTAGCATTAGGAGATTTGTTATATCTTACAGGAGAATCAAGTGAATCAGATAAGACAGCATTGTTAGAAGCTGCTGGAATTAATGCTGATAATTGGGACTTTTCTTTAACAGATGATGATATTGGAGCAGTTCAACAAGCTGCTATATGGTATTTTACTAATTATGGAGAAGAAAATGGAGAATATGATAAAACATCTGATGATGAAACATGGTTATATTATACATTAGATGGAAATACATATACTTCTTTTTCTAACTATAATCCAACAGGTGTTGATCCTAATAGTGGTGCTGGAAAACAAAGACAAATGCAAGCAAAACAATTATATGATTATTTAATAAAAACAGCGAAAGCAAATGCCAATAACTATTCAAATTCATCTGCAACAGGGGCACCAGCTAAAATAAATACAACTACTTTAAATTATGAAGAAGTAGGAGAAAATTATGTAATAGGACCAATTAATATTACAGAAGTATCTGGAAATACAATACCATATACAATAGACTTTAAAGTAAAAAACAGTGAAAATGAAACAGATAATTATAAATTATTAGATAGTAATAAAAGAGAAGTAGCACAAGGAACTACTGTTAAAGATTTAGTAGGAAAAGATTTTTATATTTCTATTCCAAAAGAAACAACAAAAAAAGTTGGAGTTTCTATTAGTATAAATTATAGTAATTCTAAACTTACTTTATGGGCATCAACAACTGATAATCAAACACAACCAGTTATGATACCTGAAAAAGAAGAAAAAAGTGAAAATGTAGACTTAGAAGTAACACCAAATGAAAAACCTTTTGATTTAGCATTAAGAAAATATATTACAAAAATAAATGATAAAGAATTAACTGGAGCAAATTCTAGAGTACCAGTTATTGATGAAAGTACATTAACATCAGGAACAACAGCTACATATAAGCATAAAAAGGATCCTGTATTAGTAGAAAAAGGTAATAAAGTTACTTATAAATTAGCTATATATAATGAAGGACAAAAAGCAGGTCGTGCTACAAAAGTAGTAGACCAATTGCCAACAGGATTAAAGTTTAGTAAGGTAATAAGTGGGAATTTTGAACTAGATTCTTATGATAGTACAGGAAATAATACATTAACTTTGAAGAGAAAAGCCAATAATACGGAGAACTTAGCAGCATATAAATCTGGTAATTTATCATCAGAGATAATAGAGATTGAATGTGAAGTAACAGCAACTCCTGATACTGTAAATGAAAAAATATTAACAAATGTTGCATGGATATCAGAAGAATTTGATAGTGAAAGTAATATTACAATTACAAATCAAAATGGAGCAGATAGAGATTCAGAACCATCAACAAAACCAAGTGTAAATAAAGATAATATGGAAAATTATTCAGGAAATAATAATAAAGAGGATTTAAGTGATTCTACTTATTATTATAAAGGACAACAAGATGATGATGATTTTGAAAAATTAGTTTTAATGCCAGAATCATTTGATTTAAAATTAATTAAAAGAATTGTCGCAGTAAATAACCAAAATGTTCCTGAAAGAATTAAAAAAGTTGATGTAAGTAAATTAAACACATTGGATGAAAATGGAAAATTAGTTACAACAGGAGATTATACATTAAATAAAGTACCAGTTGCAGTAAAAAAAGGTGATATTGTTACATATACATTTAGAATATATAATGAAGGAACAATTGATGGATATGCTTCAGAAATAACAGAAGATATCCCAAGTGGTTTACAATTCTTATGGTCAGAAAAAGAAGGTAGTGAATTAGCTAATGATACTACTTTAACAGCAGAAGAAAAAGAAGCAATTGAATTTAACCAAAAATATTTATGGGGAAATTTTGTATATGATGATAAAAAAGAAAATATTATCCAAATTTCAAGTGACTATTTATCAAAAGAAAATGAAGCAACAGTAGGAGAAAATTTAATAACAGCATTTGGAAGTAATGATGGAACAAAAACAGAAAAAGACATTCATTATAAAGAAATTTCAGTAAAAATGAAAGTTATATCAGATAATATAACAGGAACTACAATTAGAAATGAAGCATGTATTTCAGAAGATTCAGATAAAGATGGAAATCCAATAGATGATAGAGATTCTAATCCAAAAAAATGGGTAAAATATGAAGATGATGAAGATTATGATAATATCATTTTAAAGTCATTTGATTTAGCATTAAGAAAATTTATTATAGCAGTAAGTGATGATACTAAAATAGAAAATAGTGAATATTTAAAAAATACAGAGGGTACTTATAAAAGAGCACCAGTTGTAGATACATCAAAATTAAATACAAAAGATGAAAATGGTAAAATAATAACAACAGCTACATATAATCATACAAAAGAGCCAGTAGAAGTTAAGAAAAACGATATTGTAGTATATATGTTAAGAGTATATAATGAAGGTGAAATTGATGGATATGCAGCAGAAATAAAAGACCATTTACCATCAAACTTAGAATTTGTTGATGGAGACTTTAATAAACAATATGGTTGGACAGTATCAGAAGATGGAAGAACAGTAACTACAAAATACTTAGAAAATGCAAAAATTAATAAAGCAGTAAAAAATGAAAATCCAACAACACCTGAGAAAACATATACATTATCATACAAAGAAGTTCCAATTATGTGTAAAGTAAAAGATACTGCTAAAACAGATGAAAAAATAACAAATATAGCAGATATTACAAAATACTTAGATGAAGATAAAAAATCTGTAATAGATAGAGATTCTGAAGAAAATAACGTAAAACTTCCAAATGATAATAACTTACCAAATTATAAAGATAATGAAACAGGAGATTATATACCTGGACAAGAAGATGATGATGATTTCGAAAAAGTTATAATAAAGAAATTTGATTTAGCTTTAAGAAAACAAATAGTATCAATTAACCATACATATGCAGAAAAAGAAACAGCATATAATGATAGATATGCAAAATTAGATACAGATAAAAAACAAACAAATACAATATATGATTACTATGATGTAGAATCTAACATACCAACTGTAGTAGAAAATGATGTAGTAAAATATTCAATTAGAGTATATAATGAAGGAAAAATAGATGGAACAGCTACTTGGGTAACAGATATATTACCATCAGGATTAGAATATTTAAAAGATAATGAAGTAAATAAAAAATATGGTTGGAAAGCATTTAAAGAATCAAGTGCAGACAATGAAAATGCAGTTAAAATTGGAGAAAAATACTATGAAGAAGTAGATTTTGACTCAAAAGAAATTACATTATATGCTACAGACTATTTAAAAGATACAACAATTAAAGCATATACAGGAGAAGGAGAAGCTTCTTATGGAGAAGTATTTATGGCAACAAGAGTAAAAGCTAAAAAAGAAGTTGCAGAAGGTACAGAATATAAATTAAGAAATATTGCAGAAATTGGTGATGACAATGGAGATGACGAAGATTCAGTACCTGGTGATGGAAGCGAATGGAAAGACCAAGATGATGTAGATATAGAAGATTTAAAATTAGTAGAATTTGATTTAGCTTTAAGAAAATGGGTAACACAAGCTATTGTTATAGAAAATGGAAAACAAACAGTTACAGAAACTGGACACCAACCATATGATGATCCTGAGCAAGTAGTAAAAGTTGAATTACATAGAAAAAAATTAAATCAAGTAACAGTTAAATTTAAATATTCAATTAGAGTTATAAACGAAGGCGATATAGCTGGATATGCTAAAGAAGTAAAAGATTATGTTCCTGAAGGATTAAAATTTGTTGCAGAAGATAATCCAGGATGGACAGATTTAGGAAACAACGTAATTTCAACAAACTTATTAGAAAATACATTATTACAACCAGGAGAGTATGCAGATGTTGACGTTGTACTTACATGGATTAATAATGAAAACAATATGGGAGTTATGACAAATACAGCAGAAATTTCAAAAGATTATAACGAATACCATGTGCCAGATAGAGATTCTACACCTGATAATAAGAAACCAGGAGAAGATGATATAGATGATGCACCAGTTATGTTATCAATTAGTACAGGTCAAATGAGAATTTACTTTACATTAGGATTTATTGTATTAGTTACAGTAGCAGGTGGAGTTGTACTAATTAGAAAATATGTATTATAGTATTTATGATATAAGAAAGAGTTTGACTTTTAATTAAGTTGAACTCTTTTTAGTAGATAAATAAAAATATAAAAGTCAAAAAATGTTATTTAAGTTTCAGCTTTTTTTGTAAGAGGGGATATATCCATAATTTAAATAATAAATAGCTTGATTGAAGAGAAAAAT